>Ga0065711_1000453_pt1 | contig 66228 bp, 60 predicted proteins | sample Hoacrofraction12_FD_59098 | JGI IMG/M metagenome (GOLD analysis project Ga0065711, IMG submission 59098) | Hoatzin crop microbial communities from Cojedes, Venezuela - Epithelial fraction 12 v2 (version 2) | ecosystem: Host-associated > Birds > Digestive system > Esophagus > Crop | place... | reverse complement strand
GGGGGCGGCGGTTGAAGCCCCCCCCCCCCCCCCAAGCCCTTCCCTCCCGTCCCGTCCCGCAGCACGGCCCTTCCCGCACAGGCGACCCCTGCCCGCCCCGGGGAGCAGACAGACGGACAGACTCGCGTTAAATCGACTCATCTGGGTGGGGGGGAAAAGGAGAGGGGGAGGGAAGGATGGTGCCGGAGAAAGCCGAACGGCTTCAACAGGAAAACATGGCGGCTCCATCTCTGCTACCAGACACGTGTACATATCTACATACAGATGGATATACACTAACAAACGTTCATACCTCTCCTGCAGCTCATCACCCCGACATCGACCGTCTCCAGAGCAGCCTGCGCTCAGGGCTCGTGCCACGCCACGTCTCTTGAGGGCCTACCCAGCTTCCATCTTGCTGGGCAGGCATTGTTCCAAGATGAGCCAGCAAACCATTTCTCCTGCACACAACAACCCGCCCCACACCCACCCCACAGATCTGTGGGGTACCTCAAGCTGACACCACAGCCATCTGCAAGGAAAAGAAACACAACCACAGGAAGGCCTGCCCAGACACTAGAGCCAGGTGGAGGTCTTTTATGGCAGTAATTACACAAACAGCCTCAGCTGCTGGAAGGCACGTGGCTTTCAGCACAGCGGTCTGTGCTGGGGGCTCGGGCCAGCCTGGGGCAGGTCTGCTATGAAGGAGCAGGAGGGGTGTCTGGGGGTCTCAGGGGTGACGGAAGCGTGAGGTCTGGGGAGCAACGAGGAGCCTTCCCATGCGATCTGCTGGCAGCACACCTTATTGTGGGTTTGTGGACATCTGGGGAGGGGGGATGGTCCCACCATGCCCCGCTCTTCCTGCAGTGACAGCCTGGGTACCACAGGTTAGGAATATGCTGCTCCTCACCTCTAAACACACCTCCAAGTGCTCGTGTTTCAGTAGTGCCCTCTGACTTTGCCATCCCTCACGGGGCGGCAGGAGAGATAGGTCACCTACGTGCAGAGCATCAGGATCGCTGCTCACAAAAGGACCATGGAGCTGGAATTGTCTGGGAGAGGGCTGGAAGGCTGAACATGAGCAGCGAAGGAGTTAACTGAAGCTGTAGTCACAAGGCCGAAAATCACAGGTTCTACCAGGAAGGCAGCTGGCTGCGTGTGGCTGTTTGGCTGACATTTCTGAAAGGTTAATCTTGAAACGGAGAGAGCACATCTGTAGAGGGCTGCGACTGACTTTTCTTGCAGATTCCTGCACCACTTTGGGCGGGTTTGAGACCCAAGAGTTGGTTGCGCGCAGGTCACCGTGGAGTAATGTGGTGGCTGCGACCTTGGCGTGCAGAGTGGTGCTCCACAGTGCGACAGGTGTCCTAGAGCCAGCTGGCTTTCCAAGCTCCTGTTGCAAGGTGCAGGAGACTGGCTCTCCTTCCGCGCCTGCACACTGGACGTTTGCGCCTTCCACTTCCCAAGTCTAAGCGCTGCCTGGCAAGGACTGGGTGAAGGAGAAGGAGCCTCCCAGGTAGGAGATCTCCTGGGGGATCTGAGGTGGCTTGCAATTACAGCGTGAGTAATTCAGTGCAGCTCGTTTGCAGCTTGGAAAGGAGCCAACATTCACGGAGATCAAGAGACACCTTGCTTTGACTGGGTAATTACATGTTCGTCTTTACCTAATGCTTAATCACACTCAGATCAATTCTCTTCCTTCAGATTGTGAGTCTTGTTTGCAAAGTGTCAACTGTTCGCTTGCTCTCTTTAACCCTCGTTTGTGAGCAGAGTGGCTCCAACGTGTTTGGGGCACGATCCTGGGTCTAAGGGTGCGGAACAGAAGATGGAAGAGAGAGGTGGATGTGGGGAAAGAGAGAGGCCACAGTGAAACGGGAAGTCACTGCCCTTGCCACTCTCATGCCCACCTCTTTTTTGGGATAGGACCTAATGGAGTAGATTCCTGAATCCCAATATTAAAGTGTAGCTTTTACCCTTGTGCTGATCCAGCTTTTTATCTTTCCTCCCCGCTGCCTTGTGGCTGCACCTGTCCTGTGTCTGATATGGATGTGAGCATCCAAAAACATGTCTTGGAGGAGCGAGGAGGCAGAAGAAGGGCACTACAAGACCAATTTGTTTGCCGTTGTGCCTAGGCCGAGCGCTGGAACTGCCTGTGCTTGCAGGAGGCGAGCGCATGGTGCGTGATGCAGCAGTCAGCGGGCCAGGGAATATCACCTTCTCCACTAGACACGGATCCCTCTGGACCTGCAGACAAGTCGTCCTTCTGGAGATCCAAGAAGACCTTGTCTTGAAGTAGTGTTCACCTGCTCTGAGGACAGGCTCAGGCAGACAATGGCTTAGACTCTCAAATACACATTCGAAAGGGCTCCCCAGACCCACCAACACTGGGGCTATTGACCTAGTTTATGTGTTATACCATCTACCTGTTGTCTTATATGAGGGACACATAGATCATGGCACTTTGCTGGACATTTCCAGCAGCTGAAACACATACCCTGCAGGCTGGCCGAACGTGGAGGCGCAGCGAGGCTCCGTGTCAGCAAGGCTCCTTGGCCAGGTCTGCGTACATGAGGAGGAGCTGTGCTGTGCTGGCGTGATTTACCCGGACACCCAGCGTAGTTACTGCTCCATTTTTGAGACTTGAATGGATGCACAGCGCTGAGCAGATAAGTTGCATGGTGACAGTGACAGCAGACCAGAGTGCCATGAACGCAATATCTTACCTAAACACCAAATATATATATATATATACACACACACGTAAATACGAACAGTCCCAGGTTACATGTCAGGTCTGGTTTCTTTCCTGTGGCAGGGTACCCCACTGAGCAATGTGTCCTGGGTTCCAGAATGCCTCAGATAGCCGTACGAGCAGCAGCACGCTGCAGGGAGAGCCCGGCAGCTGGAAGACAGAAGTGCGGCTGGCCACTCCTAGGCTCCTTTGCGTCAAGAGATGTCATGTCAGAGACGCGGTGATTGAGTCCTGGGCCCTGGTGTGAGCTTTGCCTGGCTTGAACCATCCACCCCCTCTACGGCAGTCATGACCCTCCAACCCTTCGTCTCTGTCAGCTCTCTCAGCTCATCACCGTGTCGCGTGAGTTCAGGAAAAGGCGCTGAATATCTGTGTTGTTCTTATGTGCTGTTTCTCTCCTGTTGCCATGAAAAGCTGCGCCAGAGCCTTGCAGAGCCTGGATGGGCAAGGCAGAGTGAGAAAATCTTCCCCTCTGTGGGCGCATCCACCCCCTGCACAGCCAGTGATTCCCCATGGATGCTACCTCTCCCAGAAAGGTGAATTATGAGCCTCGTAGCTTCTGCTTCATGATTTCTCTCAGATTTCAGGCTTCTTCTGTCTGAGCAATAGGGTCGGCTTGGACGAGTTGCTCCTGTAAATCATCTGAGCACTTGCTTCAACCTGACACATCAATCCCCTCTCGTCGCACAGTAAAAGGTTCCCACCCGGTCCTGGCAATGCTGCTGAGATTGGGATGCGCCAAGAATCCTTCAGAGCATCATAGGGCCATGTGGGAAGGGCCACAGATTTATTCAGGCAGCTCTCGCAGAAGGCTGCTTGGTTTCAAGCCTTGGGGAGACTTAGCTGGATGAGAGCTTGCACATGGCTTGCTCTGCACGGGCCATGAAGTAAATGGGAACAGTCAAAGATGTTAAATGGACTCTGAAGAAGAGGAGACACAATCCTCTAAGAGGTTTCTTCAGTGATTTCCTGGCCAGACTCTTGATTTAAAGCAGGGCCTTCCACCGTGGGTACGGGTACTTGTAGGGTCTGCTGAGAAAGGCTCCGCATCCTGAGTGTCTGGCCTTACCAGAGGCTCAAGGGGTAGATCAGTCCCCTGGATTCCATGGCAGGATGGGTTTTTTCTTTCCAAATGCTGGGCTGGATAGGATTCATGACTGCAGGGAGCGTATGAGGGTAGGAGATTCTCTTCAGCATGTACAGAGTGAGCCAAGAGGAGTGGGGAGAAGGGCAGCAAAGGTCCAAACACGGACCAAGGGTAAAGCCTGCTCCACCATGGAGCTGAACCAGGGCCTCCTGTATGCTCCATGTCTGTTGGCCACAGAGTGAACGAGGGCTGGGTTGAACTGGCAAGGTCGTGCTCCCACAGGACCACCCGGCGACCTGGTCCCTAGGATCCCAGCAGAGTCACAGCCTCTCCATTTCTGTGCTGTTGCACTCTGGCAGCTCTCATCCCCAGCTGTGTGAATGCCAAACCTCCAGAAGAGCAAAGCATCCAAAACAAGCAGGCATTTGTAGTGGAAAGCCCTCCCAGTTGCCCTTCAGTAAGACCTGGTGACCAGATCCTGCACATATTCCGTGGCTATTCCTGGACCACCAGGACTACCAGGACCACCAACGTGTGTTGGACGTAGTGCCCAGGAAGTGGGAAGAGTCCCAAGAACAGCAGCTGAAGAATGGCCGCTCCATCACAGCCGTACCAGTATGATTCTGTTGGGGCCACCTTCCAGGTCCTGTAACTGCTCGTGGGTCTGGATTTCAGGAGCTCTGCTGTTGCCAAGTACAGCATACTGATGGTGTGGGCGGTAGCTCGTATGTTGTTTAAAGGGGTCAGCCTGTTGTTGTTCCTCCAAGCCAACAGTGCCTCCACTGTGATGGTGCTAGTCCTGGATGGACGTTGCTGCATATTGTTTCTCTGCCTTGAGTTACTGAGACATGGCTTCTCCTACTTTGTTTGTTTTTTGTTTGTTTGTTTGTTTGTTTTCCAGTTTAAGATGAGAAGGGGTTACTCTTTGTTTTTTTGAGGCTGACTCCTACTCTTTTAATGTTGATGGATGTCCTGGCAGGGGCAGTGGTAGCGACGTGCAGAAGGGCTACTGGAGAGCACTGGCAGAAAATGAACATCAAATTCGTGACTGGGAGCATCTGCCCTTACAGCCTGATTCTAAACGTCACATCTATTTCATGGAGGGATGAGAGCATGGCAGTACCACATGACCAATCAAAACAGCTCTGACTTCAGATCTGCAGTACTCCCAACAGAGTTAGCAAATGAGTTGCAGACCGGGAACTATCTGCAAATAGTTTCCAATAATGAATTGAGGTGCGAAAGCTGCAATCTGCTCCTAGACAATCTGTAAACAGAGGGAAGGAAAATTCACCAAAATAAATTATTCATTTCAGATTACTCTCCTAGCTCATGTCTTAACTTGAAACCTTCAGGGCCTGCAGAGATTTCCAGGGATGCTCCTATACCTTAAGCAGTGCTGTGTTGGGGACAGGCACAATGACGGTGAGGCAGATGAGGGTGTCCCATCACTGCCTGGCCGGCACTTATCCCTCCCAACTGATGTGGATTTGCTACCAGACATGAACAAGCTCCAAGGGTTGTCCAGAGACAGTAAAGGTAGGCCTATTCCAGGCAAAAAAATAGGACTTTTCTCTTCTCCCTGCTGCCATCATCAGAGAGAGATGGAAGAAAGGGAACCACCATGGAGCAGGAACAAGAACAGAGGTGGGGCAGGGAAGGGCGGGGAGAGACAAGCATGGCAGGCTGGAGGCAAGTTGTTACTCCTAGCTGGACCAAATCAAATGGGACATAGAGATGTGCACATCGTGGCGTGGCATTCCTGAACAAGGGCACGTGTGCTGGATGCTGGAGCCTGCCTGTGTGACGAACCAGGAACTGTGCCCATACGTCCTTTGGAAATGTTCCGAACAGCCTTAGGAGAAGAATTATAGAACCGTAGAATCATGAAGGTTGGAAACGACCTCTAAGGTCATCAAGTCCGAACATCAACCCAACCCATCACCACCATGCCTACTAACTTGGCCCTTAAGAAGCGTGAGTTCCCTAAGAGTAGCTTGAGGCTTCCTGAGGGGACATCTGACCTGACAAATGCCTCAGACCTCAGGCAGACTGTCCAGGTGATGGGGACTATGAGCAGGCTGTGTTTGAATGATGTGAGGGATGCAGTGTCCCATGCCCATGCACTCTCTCTGATGAGTTTGGGACTTGGCATGGCTTGATGCATGAGAAGTTGGCTAAAGAGCAGAAAAACTGCACACGGTAAAGAGAAACATATGGAACTGGAGGAAGGTGCAAGATAGGAAGCTGGGATACGGCAGCGATTATTTGTTCAGTCATCTGCAAAGATGGCTCCCCGTGGAGTGGCTGGAGCTGTTTATGGGTCCTCCTATGCAGGACCTTCAGCTGGGACAGACCAGGTTTACGTAGCTTTGTCATTTTGACTGTGGATGACCCATGGACCTCCAGATGCCACAGTCTGGCTCTTCTGTTTCCTAAAAACGGTAGTGCAGTCACAAGTCTTTAAAAGGCAACACGTGAAACGGAAGACTGGACTGGATTGCATTAAGGTGTTTCACAGAAAGGTGTGAGGCACTATTGTCTACTTTTATTAGATTTAAACGATTAAACAGAATTCTTACGCGTGTTTTCCTGAGTGCGTAGTGCGGGGGACATTAATCTGACAGGTGGAAGTGCAAAGTCCTGAGCAGAATTTTCCATCCCTGATCATGCCCAACCGGGCAGAAGACTTGAGGAACAATGTATTGCTCACAATATAAGAGGGTTTTACGTTAAATGTGACCCCAAACTTCACCTGGAGAGAGTCTGTGGCAAGTTGGACTTATTCAAACCTTATTTTCTATCCTAAAACTTTCTCTGTATTCAGCAGAATACAGTAATACTTAAACAGTGAGCTCAAATCTGGTGGATTTGTCCCTGATCCATTTTGGCAATTATTTTCCCAAACTACAGTGATCTCCCCAAATGCCAGTGTTTGGCCTTTTGGACCTGCCTGTCTTACAACCCAGCTAACAGTAATCACCAAGCCACAGGATTACTGTTGCATTATTACTGCTCTGGACCACAACGATTTTTCAGGAAGATGTGTGCTGAAACTACTGGGGCTTTACAAAGACCATTTCAGCTTTAAGGAATAACCCAAATAAAATGCTGGTGAAGTTGTTCAACCAGCTCTCAATGAAGACTTCACAAATATCGCTCTCAAGGCAGTGGCTTTGCTCTGTTGACAAAAGGCAGGTGAACATTCGGGCTCCTGATTCACAGGTGTAAACTGGGAAGTGACGAGAGGAACTCAGAAGTGAGCATTTTGGAAAAATATTGCTGTGTGCAGTGAGAGGAAGGTGGTAGTCTTGGCAGTGTCCTGAGCCTGCAAGACCTCCTGTGGTTAAGCCACCTCATGAAACCCACTGAGCTGGTGGCCACTTGGTCATCCATCCTTTCGTATTTCAGTTCAGAGGCTGAAGAGATGACTGAAAGCCTGTTCTTGCATCGTGTGTCCCCAGGAAAAATGCAGTGCCCACGTAGTTTCCTAAAGAAAGCGGTTTTCAGGAAAAGACAGAAGGCTGGAGGTAAACATCATGCTTCTCTGTGGGAAGACTCGGCGTCCCATGGAAATCAGTTATTTTCATTGAAAATTTGAAAATCTGAAAACCAGCTACTTGATTTAGAGACCTAGCAGCGGCAGCAAGAATTGTGAGCCTGATGATGTCTCTTGTTCCCACCTCCTATAAAACCAGGACTCATTGAGGCCGTGCTGACCAGTTCTTGACCAGGTGAAGAAGCATGGGGACACTCACGCCATGCTAGCTGCTCGTCAAGTTTAAACGTCGTAGTGCATCATCAGAGGTGAGGTCCAGCCATGAATGCTGGAGGATGCCGTGAGAATGATTACACGGAAGGCCCGTCTCCAGCAAAACCCTGCTGCAGTGTTTCTGAACTGAAGGGTCTCCGCAGTTTCCTCCATGACCTTCCTCCCTACCCAGACTCCTGGGTGCTGATGTTTATGGCATCCCTTGGCTCAGGACTGTAAAATGGGCATCTCAGGGATGCCGATTTGGGTTTTTTTCTTCTGAAGATCTCAAAGCACTAGAGAGCACGTCTCAGTTTCCCGTGCTGCAGGAAAAGGTTCAGAAGCTCTGGGGAGCTGGTGGAGGTGTTAACAGCTGTGCCTTAATGTGAGCCTGGGGCTTCCCAATTTTCCTCAGACACAAGTCACTCTGTGCTGGCATTGCAGGTGCTCCCCTCGAGCTGTGGATAATGGTGCTCTGCTGCTGCCTTGCTGAGAAAGATGTCCCATTAGACGAGCACCCCTGAAGCAAGCGGAAGAGCGCTTGCAGAGGGCTGCGTTCAGGTGGCCAGGCCGGGCCAATTGAACTAGGGTGCCATATGGTGCAGAGACAGTGCTGTCCATTACTTTGCAATGAAATAATATTTTGGTTTATGATTGTTTGCAATTAGCCTCCTGCAGCAGATGAATAATCTGTTCTTGTTGATTCGACAGAGACGTTGTTTGGAAAGGGGACAAATAGCATGTGCCGCCTCACCCAGCAATCGCAGGCATTAAAGGAGAGAAATACGGACATACCAATAATTCCCAGCAACAGCTCCAGTAAATTTAGCAACGCCGGCATAAAGCAAGCAGTAAATGCAGGAACCAGTGATTGGAGGAGCCACAAAACCTGCTGCCACCAGGCAGAGCCACCACTTGCCACTTGAGCGTGGCTGGAGCGAGGGTCAGGGAGAGGAAGGGGGCAGACCCCACCCCGGGCTGCTCGGCTCTGAAGTGTGACAGCCAGCAGCACCGCAACCCCCGTGGGAGAGATGCTTTCTCGCAGTCAGAAAATATAAACCATTTTCAGAACGCGAACAGATTTTGGTTGGGAGGTGAGGGAAGCGGAGGGCCAAGAATAGAAGGGAACAGTGGGCGTAATTCTGACTCCCTGCTGCATTCAAAGTAAAGTACAGGACAAGTTTCAAGGAAACAGCGGGCCAGACCTGGGGGGAGCTGGCAGGGAAATTTGAACCTGGCAGGGTGTTGGTGATCCGGCCATGCTGCCCCAGGGCAGGTGACAGAGCGTCGAGGCAGGCACATTGCCTGAGCAGCACAAAGGCCGGATAGATCGCTGCGCTGATCTCAAGCAGGGTACCGAGGTGCAGGTGATAGTCCCCTTATTGGGGATTGTAACGGAGAGATGTGAAGCAGGAGAAGATGATCCTGGGTGTCAGCGGAGAAGTGGATCTTAAGCACAATGGAGCTGAGCATGAGAGAGAGACCACTGAAGCCTCTGACAGTTGATCGTTATCAAAACACAACATTTTCAACAGAGGTTTGTACGTGTACGTATCTGGCCTTACACACCCGTGCGCGCGTGTGCGTGCTGCTGGGCACGCTGGGCACAGCGACCCGCAGCGCGCGGCCCAAGGCCATCTACGCGGGGAGAGCAGGCATCGCACCAGGCCTTCCCCGGGCAGGAGGGCTGGCGGGATGAGCCGAGGACATTGCCTGCTGCTCCGCCGTTTGCCTCTTCCTTCAGAGGGCAGGGTTTGCAGCAGCTTGGCGCGGTCCTGACAGGGGCCTGGCACCGACCACGTGTCTGTGTTGGCCCATGCCATGATGGGGATGTCCGGTAAAGCCAGCAGCTCGGGGCACGAGGCCGCTGCAGTGCCAGGCAAGGCAGCCCTGGGCATTTCCACGCTGCAGGAGCTGCGGCCTCGACTTCTTTCCCCTGCGAGTGGTACCCGCTGGGGCCTGCTTTTGCTGTATCTGCTCAGGTCTGCAGTGCTGGCCTGGGCACAGACCGAAGCGGCAGTAGGTGGGCTGCAGGCAGAAGGCAGTGTTAGAAATGTGCTGCTGTCCCGGGCGTCTCAGGGAGGACAGGCACGGCCAAAGGGGCCTTCCCAGTGAATTGGTGTGGAGAGGAACAACCACAGTGCTGTCCGTGGCCAGAGGTGCGTCTCGGACAGCGAGAAGGAGTGATGCTCGGGGAGCAGTGCAGGAACAGGGTGGGTGTGGAGGAGGCCACCCCCTGCCAGCCCCTGGACACCCTGCGGATGCTGGCGTGAGGAGAAGGCTTGGTGAAAAGCCTCAGCATTTCAGCGCAGAAGGTTGCATCCCCAGCAGCGTGGGCACAGGGCAAGGGAGGGGGTTCTGGTCCTCTGCTCCACTCCGGTGAGACCCCTCTGGGAGTCCTGTGTCCAGCTCGGGAGCCCTCAGCACAGGACAGAGCTGGAGCTGTGGGAGCGGGGCCAGAGGAGGCCCCAGCAATGATGCGAGGGCTGGAACCCCTCTGCTCCGAGGAACAGCTGGGAGAGCTGGGGCTGGGCAGCCTGCGGAAGAGAAGGCTGCGGGGACACCTTACTGCAGCCTCTCAGCACTTAAAGGGGGCTTATAAGAAAGATGGGGACAGACTTTTTTAGCAGGACCTGTTGCGATAGGACAAGGGGTCATGGTTTTAAACTGAAACAGGAGAGATTTAGACTGGGTATAAGGAAGAATTTTTTTACAATGAGGGTGGTGAAACACTGGCACAAGTTGCCCAGAGAGGTGGTGGATGCCCCATCCCTGGAAACATTCAAGGCCATGTTGGATGGGGCTCTGACCAGCCTGATCTAGTGGTAGATGTCCATGCTCATTGCAGGGGTGGTGGACTAGATGACCTTGAAAGGTCCCTTCTAACCCAAACTGTTCTATGATTCTAAGGAAGCTCCTTCCCTGAACGGTGGGGAGAGGATCTACCTCTGGTCCTGCACATCACAACTGGTGAGAGCATCTACCCTGCAGGCACAAGCCCTTGTGCTGGATACGTGGGGAACCACGGTGGTGAAGGTCTGTACCCTGCTACTGCCCAGTGCCCTGGGAGTAGGGCAGGACTCGCTGCTGATTCCTCGTTCCTCCTCCTCAGAGTTTTCCAAAGCCCAGAGCCCATCTGGCCCCTTTGGCTAATGCCTTCTCCCCACCCTTCCCAGTCCTGCCTCCTCTCACTTATAGGTGCAAGCAGCCAAGGACAGCAGCTGGATCCATGAAGGAGCCCGTATGAGGATGTATCCCATCCAGCTTTAGCTCCACTTGTGCAATGATTCACATCAAAGCTGGAAGAGGGCATGTCCATGGGACTAAGTAGGTCCTCCTGCAGTTGTCGTTGTGTCTGTTGGTTGTCTTGCCTACATCAACCCTGGCTGAGTTCCCACCAAAGCAGCAGGGGAAGGCCTCATGTAAACACCACTCTGTCTCCCACAGGTTTTATCATGGCAAACATCTCTGATCTGGTCGAACAGATGCCTTGTGGAGAAGGGCTGTCAGTCACATGCCCTGGAAAACTGCTGTCTGGGCAGGTCTAGCAGCACTGCTTGGGTGTGGAAGGAGCTTTGGTGTCTGGACAGACCATGGGACTGCTCCCTTCCTCAGGCTCTAGAGGGTCTGTGAGTCACACAGGCAACTGGATGTCACATTAAAGCAACAGAGAAGCCGTCTCTGAAGGGGACCTTCCTGTGTATGTGTGACAGTGTGCTCCAAAATATACAATATAGTTTCAGAGTGAGGAAGATCACTGATAGGTTTACCAAAATTTACTTGAAAAACTGTTCCAAAGCATTACAAACGTAGCTTGCAAATATCTGGACGTGTTTGCTGTTCTCCGAGAGGAGTGGGTGGTAGGTGCCTTTCTGCAGTGCTCCCGAGGAGCTGCTGTGAATATCATAGCTTTGCAAACCACACTTCTGAAGTGTCCGTGAAATGACAACCCTGCAGCCTGCATGTTGCTGGAGAGGGAAGATGAGCTCCAGGAGGGCAGGAAAGTCTTTTCAAGTCAGACCAGATATCATCCCACCAGCCCTTCAACTCATGGTCACAGGAGCATTGTTTCCCCGTCAAAATTGCATAGAGTATCTGATGAGCTGCTGCAGAACTCACGGCTGGGTTGTCCCCCAGACCAAGGATGGTGATGCCTTGGGAAAACAGAAAACGGGGAGAAGGGATCTCCTCCGCATCCACTGTCAGGATCTTGTGTCAAGCTCCTGGGCCAGTGCCCACTCTACAGGGAGGTAAGAAGGACCGAGTGGGTTTGCCTGCTGCCAGTGGTTGGTCTCTTCTGAAACAGGACTCAGGCAGAGCTGTGAGCAAGTGTGGAAGTGGAGCGGGGCTGGGAGATGTTCCTGAAACTGCTGACAGCTCATGGTGGCTACCATCCAGATGTGAAGTACCGCGCAGTGGGGTTTCCCAGGCAGGCCGGTCTGGATGTCCAGGCTGCAGGCAGGTAATACAAGGGGGCTGTGATAACCTGAGCATTTGGAGAGCCCTGAGAGATGTCTGCAGCCATCTCCCAGCCAGGCTTTGTCTGTTCTCTGCACCACATGGGTGACGAGCAGCCCGCCTGGCTCACGGCTCCTGGCAAACACAGCTCCCCATTCACTTTTAATAACAACGAGCAGAAAAGGATGAAAATGTTTTTTTTCTTTCCCTTCCTTTTTCAGGAAACCTGGCAAGATGTCAAAACGCTCCACTGCCACTCTGTGCGTGGAGTGTGTTGCCCAGCTCCTCCGCGTGCTCCTTTGCCAGGCCTGGAGCAAGTGCAGATCTTATTTTCAGCAGCAGAACTGGCAGCATAAGCGGGAGGAGAAAGCTTGGCTATCAGTCATCAGGAGATACTAATCACTTCCACGGAGGTGTTTACTGGAGGGGCGTGTGTGTGTGCGTGCGTGTGTGTGTGAGATGGGAGATGAACTGCCATTAGAATTGCAGATCGTATACTTGTTAGCAAAGTGCCTAGACCCTGCTTTACAATTTGTTAATAATAAAGCATTTGTTCCCAGGGAACAAACACCCAGATTTATGTCTTACTCACAAAGGACTCCAATAGACATATTGATACCTTGTCAATCTGCAGCAGAGAGCAATATTGAAAAGAGGCTGTTTACCTGACTCCATCAAGCTCCTCTATTGATAACTGGGAGGCATTTATTTCACTATGGATAGACCACTTAGAATTGCTAACTCTCTGTTGCCAATACGTCCCATATTTAGGGTTATTATGTCACCATAAAATAGCTTTATGGAGCTATGAATATAGGCACACATCAATATCTGCAACAGCAGCGGCTGCCGTTTCATTTGCCTGACAGTGCTGGGAGAGCCCAGGCAGCCTTGAAGCCTGGAGGGCAAGGAACGGAGGTTTCAGAGGATAAACATGCAAAGGAAGAGCTCTTGGTGCCTTTCACCTGCCTGGGTGCAGAGCCCAGCAATGCCTCCTCTCTGGAGAGCCGGTGTGCCGGCAGCCTTGCTTTGGCACTGGCGTCTCGGTTTAGCAGCACATCAAAACCCTGCAGTAAGGCTGATGCTCGTGGGCTGGCCGGGAAGCCCGAGGCACCAAAAGGCACGTGCAGGGACTTGAGTCTTCCTCTGCAGCCACAGCTATGCAGTCACGGCTGGGGTGCTCGCCTAGGGACGGAGGCTGCGGTGGGGCTTCCTGGTGAGCATGGATGGGACGTGTCGGAGCACTCTTATTTGTGCTCCTGTTTGGCAGCTGGTATTTTGCTCTGGGGTCATTTTCCAGAAGACCAAGGACCTCAGTGCCCAAGGGAAGTGCAGCATGGAGAGAAGGACCTTGGGTGTCACCGGGAGCAGTTTCTTCTGCAGGTGCGGGAAGGACAGACAGACAATACTGCCGGGATTCCACTGTGGGTTTGTACCATCCACAGCTAAGACCTTACACAGCCAAAACACCCACGTAGGTCTGGGCTCTCCCCTCTCACCCCGTTCACGTGTTCAATGTCTCTAACCGCATGCTGAGGCACGCCCTTGTTTCTTGATGGTTCATTAGATCTGGAGTAAGCTCACCATGCGGCAGGTCTGCATGCACAGCCCTGCGACTGCTGCCATAGCGGGCCTCTCCGAGCTGCTGTCAGGCATTGCAGCTTACATCCTCCATTACGTTTTAGCTGCTAAATAATGCACTAATGGAAAAGGAAACCTTAGCCAGGACATCTGGATTAAGATGTAGAGTAACCACAGCTTTTACCTTTAATTTTCTGGCTCCGAGTGATGTATATCTTAGCTCTGTTTCTGTATGTGTAGTATTTTTTTGCATGGGCTTGCCAAGAAGAGAGGAAACACGTTTTGACTATAGCACTTGAACTTTTGCTGTTAACATTCTCCTCACAGTAAATTTTTGCTTCACAAAGAAGCTGCTGGCTCTAAGAAACCAAATGCAGACAGTGCCCAAAGCACAGAAAGGGCTGAGAGGTGCCTTCAGCCTTTTCAGAAAACTCTGTTAAGATGGTGTGGCTCTGTCAATCTATCCATCTTTCTGCCTACTGCCATATTCAACTTTGAGAGGGAGTGGCCTTTCTCTTTATGACCTGAGAGATTTTTGTTCTGGGTATTGAATTAATAATTAGTGCTTCATTTACCCAGGATCTCCAATGCCAAGACAGTATTGATTTATCCAAGATGGTACAGTGAAAAGATGGATCTTCATTCACTGATGTTTCGGGCAGAGAGTCAGCAGGGCTTCTTAGCTATTAAAAGGTGCATTTCCCATGCAGCAGTCCGCAGAACAAGCAGGCTGGGGGAGAGGAGCCAAGGAGGTTGTGCTGCTGCAGGCTGCTCAGCCCTGTGCTGGCCTGCCCAAAGCCCTCCTACTGAGCTGCCTCTGGGCAAGGCAAAGGAGCTGCTGCACCCCAAGGCCACTGTCCCCAGCACAGCACCATCACCCAGAGACAGCCCATGCTGAGAATCCCTTGGGCATAAAACACCTTTCCTGCAAGGTCACACTGCCGAAGAGGGACCCCAGGCTCAGGACATTCCCCATGGCTGGGCAAGGAGTAGCGGAGGCTTTGGTTTAACAAGAGTTTGTGATTCCTGTGGAGAGTTCTCAGCTGCTTCAGGAAAGAGGAATGAGTATAGGAATTTGGCTAGGGGAAGTAGTCTTACTTACCTTTTCTGTCATAATTACTTTTGTTTTCTTTCACCTGATTTTTAAATCAGAGTGTAACTCACCACCACCACCCAAAAGCTGGCTGTTCTAATCCAAAGCATTCAGTAACCTTGTTGTTTGAAGCAGCCATTTATGAACTAGTGAAGCATTGCTAAGAAATCATGCAAACTTGATTGAAGAGACTTTCAATCTCCGAAGCAAGAGACAAGAGGTTATCCAACTCAACATGAGCATCCGCAGCCCAGCACAGGGTAGCTCCTATCAATTCCATTCAGAGACAGCTTTCAGGATACACCCAAGACCCAAGGCACCGAGAACACACCTGGAGTTCAAGCCCATGGCAGCGTATTAAGGGCATGAAAACAGTGAAGGCTCAGCGGGAGGCTCTGCTAATTTCAGCTGGAGCTGAAATGTCGGAAGAGGATGCTCTGAGAAGCTGTGCCCAGGCCTGAGCAGAGAGAAGGAACCGCCGTAGACACACCGAGTAGCAGAAGCAGCACATCGGTGCAAACAGCTGTGCAGGGGATAAGCAGACTTAGTGAGGCTTTTCCCCACAGCTGTCAAGCACGAGGGAAAACATATGTAAAAAACAGTCTTTACAAGTAATCTTAATCTAATCTGTAGCTACAAACTCTCTACACTCAACCAGAATCACGCGTCACATGCAATGACGCAGGGTGTGTGACCGTGCCACGTGCCGCGCCATCTGCATCTCACCTGCAGCATCACCCCTGCTGCTGCCAGAGGGAAGTTCAGTGAGGATCCCGACTGTGCACGTTTACAACATGCCATCTCGAGATAAAGACTGATACATGTAAGGGATGAATGGACCTAATTTATCTACAACAGCCAATCATCTTTCCATGCAGGAGCAGCTCCCAGTACAGCATGGTCACTCTGGTGGAGTGGAGAGAGGTTAGAAACAGCTCTGGGCTCTCCCGGTATGTGTTTTTGAACCTTCTCCCACCAGAGACCTGTCTCTCCCGATGATGCCCTGCAGGAGAGTGTCTCTGCACACCCCACTGCCCTGCACTGTTGCTATTTCCACCAGCAGTGGATCAGATACCTGCATTTTCCCCCTGCATCTCGGGGATGCCTTGTGAGACTGGATTCCCAGCTGGAAAACATTCCTCCTTTTCCCTGCTTGGCTCCCCCGCTTCGCCAGGCACCAACCCTGTATTGGCAATAAATTTTGCGCCACAAGCCTGACCAGCTGCGACATCCCAAGCAAAGGGGAAGAATGGACCAGGCTGGCTCTGAGAACAAACAACTCAGCCAACCTGAAACCAGCTGAGGACACCCAGAACCTCCAGCAGCATCCAGAGCACGTAGCAGAAACTGTGGTGGGTTTGGGGCAGTTCCAGAGACTGGAGCCAGGGGATGCCAGCTGTATCTTACTTCTCTTCTGAAACATCTGGGGCATTGCTCTGTAGAGGAAGGATTAGAACCCTGAAGACCTGGCCATCAGATGTCCTAATGGCAGGAGGCAAAGGCAGAGCCCCAAATAAGCAAAAGCAATCATTGCCTTCCACTGGAGCACATGGTTTTGAGGCCCTTTGGACAGCTGGCATCTGATGGATTGGTGCTAGGAGCAGGGAGCTGCAGAAGGAGTCAAAGCTGCTGCTGTTTGTTAGACATGGACAGCCCGTGCGCGTCCGGCTCGGAAGACCATGGACCCAGGGGAGGGGAGCACCTGACCAGGCTGAGACAGCAGCAGAGAGCAGAGCAGTCAGTCTGCCATGGGGACACGTCCTCTCTGCTGGGGTGTCCTGCTCTCCTGGGGGACCCTCAGGCTGCTCTGCAGTAGCCCTGCTCGGCAACTGGCACCCTTGCTGGCAGCAGGCATCATCTGCTGGCTGCTGCCTCGGCAAATGCCCAAGCCTGGCACAGCAAGCATCGGAAGGACTTTCCCTTGCACTGGTTTGAGCTGTGGCTGAGATGGGCTCTGTTGGCTATGCAGTGCAGGAGAAAGAAGCACTGACTGCATTGCCCCAGCTGCCTCCCGGTAGTTAACAGAGTTGTGAGCAAACTATGCCACTGGAAACTTCGTCGAAAATTCATAAAATGACAGAAAAAACCCCAAACCTTTGTGTTTGAATCTAACTGAGCCAATATTAATTGAATCAAAATTGCAAACATAGACCCAGGCCCCAGATCTTGCACTTCGTGGACTGCTTGGATGTAAGAAGAAGCAACCGTCAGTCTGGCAGGAGGGGAGCGGAGCTGAGCAGCATCCAGGATGGCCTCCGGATAGGAAGCGTTTACGTTCTGGCCTCGTCATCCCAGATGGGCTCGGGACCTCCGCAGGCTTGCACAGAAGCTAGTTCCCAGCTGGTGCGTGGTGCAGACACGCTGCTCACTTTCTGCTTCGGGGGCCCTGGTTGCTGCCATCGGGAGGGTCAACACAAGCCCTACAAATAGTCCAAACAGCCTGGAGTTAAATTTACAAATGTTTGTGGCTACTGGGCAGTCGCTTGATCTTTTATCAAGACAATAGGACTCAGTTGCAGGAAAGGAAGGAGGAAAAGAGGACAAAAGAAGAAAAATCTGTAAAGTTCAGGCTGTTTGGAACAGTCTATGGAAAAAAACTAATGGTTTTTAAGTCAGTTTCCTCGTTTTTGAGGATTTTTTTTTTTAATAATTTCAAACTCTCAGGTTGCCCAGGCTTTTGAAGTTGGTTAGACAACACTTTCACAGGGGAAACATAAAAACACTTGGTATTATGGGTAAGTAACAAGGAAAAATGGGATTTACCCATCAAAATCTATGTATCTTCCATCTCTGTGCGAGCACCGTAAGTAGATTCCATACCAAAGTGATCATACTAATCCTACTATCCTAAATACTAATGAAATATTCAGGATAATGTTAAACTTGACAAAAAACAGTTCTGTAAGTACTAGAGGTCCATTTAATTTTTACAAACATAAGGTAAGTCTTGAAATTGCGAAGCGAGCTGGAGTCCCTGCTCTCCATGAGGGTCACACGATTATGGAGCGGCATGGCCAGCCGAGCAGCTTGTTGGTTTGCTGGACCATCAGTTGCTGCGTACAGCAAAGCAGCTCGATCCATGAGAACTGGACTGAGGAGCATCAGAACAGGGCATCCATCCCCCAGAGACCTTAGAAGAAACATTTTCTGCGTGGTCAGCTCTGGCTTGGGGGAACAGAGGTGTTCTCTGTCAACAGGGCACAGTATTTGGTTCAGCATGGGAATCCTTGTCGCCGGAGAAGAGTGACCAGCACCCCGCCAGAGCTTGGAAGGACCTGCACGTCCACCTCACCCCAGGGGTGCACACTCCCATGCACACCCACCTCCAGAGCATACCAACCACCCTTCACTACTTGTCCAGGGCATGAGAAAGGGAGATCCATCATTTTTAAAACCAAACTTCCACTGCGTCTGTGGAGACCCAAGAGAGAATCAGCATGGAGCATTTTCACTGCCGTTGTTCCTCATCGTCTACTGTATTACAGCAAAAATCTCCTAGAGCTGCGCCACTTTTGCCTCTCATCCCCACACAGTACGGGAAGAGCAGAAGGAGGACGATGGGGATCCCTTCTCTGTGATGTCGTCAGTGTTTGCTGTGGAAACAGAAGATTCTGAGCATTGAAGCCACTCAAGAAGCAGGAACAAACGTGCTTGAAAACATAAAGTCTGGCCTCCAGGAAACAAGCTGCAGAGAAGAAAAAGTCAGGATATCTCATGACTGTCAGCTGCAAAGAACTGTTTTGTGTTTCCTTATTTATACTCAGACTCTCTTTTATTATTTTCTAAATTTCCATCATCGTCATTTGATCCTTTTTACAAATATTTCACTGATGAATTTTTTCCCCTTTTGCCTTTCTTCCTGGTTTTCCATTCTTTTAGTATGTATTTCCCTCTTTCCAGTTTCCCCAGTGTTGTCAATGATCTGCCTTTCAGGCTGACAAGTCCATCTCCTCCTTTCCTGCTTTTCTTTCTGTTTCATATCACTTTTAATTTCCTCCCCGCAGCTTTCTCTCCCCTTAGGCCAGATCTGTGCTGAGGCTGCTGTGGTTCTTCTCACTCAGAGGGACCAAAATATACTTGGTGGGGAGGGCTTTATTTTGGAAAAAAAAAATGAAAAAGCAGTCCGTGGGGAACAGCCTTCCATAAGCACTCCAGGGCAATTCACCACAGGCCAGTTTAAAGACAGAATCAGCAAGGAACAGGTTATGATTGTCTGGAAGACGTGGTCTGGGGTGTAACTGAGCCTGAGCGCCCAGGGACAGCAGCACGCGACATGAGCTTGAAGTCAGCAGAGGTTGAGCAGCCAGTGGCTGACGGCAGAGGGTTGGGATCTGAGCTCTCCTGAGCGAGCAGGAGGGGAAAGCTTTGGGGCTGAGTTCGGGGAACAATAAGGTTCCAAGTGAGCCACCATGGTGGAGGGGGTTGTAGTGGGCTTGACACAGGGACAAGAGCAGCCCAGGCTTTCATAGGATCAGCTGGTGGTGAGTCAGCCCAGTGTCCTGGGGTGGGTTCTGGGGTTGGAAGTGTTGATGCATCCACCTGGCAGACGGCCTTGGCAGCCCCGCAGGCTGGAAAGCCCTCCAGAGTTTGCACCTTTGGGGCTTGGGTGGCTGCCATGTGGGTGGGTTTCAGGGTGACTCCTCTGTGTCTAACAGCAGTAGAGGTTCATAGACCTCAGCAGGGATCTGAGCTGATTCCACCGCCAGGAAAAACCTTCTTCAATTAAATAGGGCACTGGGGACCCAAGACATTCATTGTCACTGCCCAGGGCACAATGGACAGTGATTTTGGAGATATTACCTGATGTGTAGTCCAACACGAAAGTAGTCCAGGGCAAGTGCATGTGGGGAGGGAGGCTGAACAAAGCCCCGCTGAGCAAGGCAGTAGGGTGGCTGCAGAGGTCAGTCTCGGCTGAGAGCTCCCTTCGGGTCAGCTGAGCAAGCTGTGTGACCTCTGACTCCACTTAAAGATGCAAGGAAGGTCCGAGGGACTCTGTGGGAATAGCCAGAGGCTCAGAGCCACTGCAGGTTTCCAGTGGTTTGCACGCAAACCAGAAATCTTTGGCCCATTCAGATTAGTTCTTGGAGGGTTTCCATGGGATGTCTGATCCTGGGAAGAAAAGCTCCAGAAATACACCCGCCTCGAGCAGGTGAGTGCTACTGTCAGTGCTCAGGGAAATGAGGCAGTTAAGGACATTCAGAATAAATGTCAAGAAATTGCAAGGAGAGTCACCTGCTCATTATTTTTATAAGTTCTTACTGAAAGAATGCTCCTTTAGGTAGCAAATGATAGTGCCGTGAGAAGCATAAAAGTCACGTCTTTTTTTCCTTAATTCACACTAGGCAAAGGCATCTGCCTGTTACACGTTTCTGATAATGAAGGGCATGTGATAGTGACCCCATATAGCATAAGCGAGCCCTGTTTAACATGCTCGTGCTTCCCTAGGTGTTCATTACGAAGCTGGCTGCGCCTGATGCAAACTCATCCATCCCATTATTGCACTGCTTTTTATTTGGGGATCACTTGAGCAAGCTGAGAGCTTTGGTCTTTGAGGGAATACGTTTACACTTGAAGCACTTGTGCATTTATTATAAGAGGTGTTCAGGGCAGGAGGGTCATGGCTTCAATCAGCATGACGCGGCTGGACTTACAAAGCAGGAGGAAAGAGCATCACATGCACTCAGTTCTCTCAGTCCTGGAGACGGGGCATTTGTAAAGACGCGGTGTTTGTTGGTGCTCCAAGTATTACTGGCAGAGGAACAGCGCATGGCCGTCACTGGGGTAATGAGCTTCTCCCAGCTTGGAGTAGATGGCAAGCAGGCAGGAGGCCAGTTGGGTGTGCAGGGAAAGAGGGACCAGGACCTGAATGTGAAGGATTAGGACTGGAATGTCAGCTCAATGCAGGGCTCGCCTGGGCTGCAGAGCTGGCTGGGGGCCTGGAAGCTGTAAAGAAAAGCCAGATCAGTGCTCTCCCATCTCACACACCTGGTCCTCAGAAGGGGAGCATGCCCTGCTGCCATGGCCGTGCAGCTTCCAGAGTTCCAGCAGTTCCTCTCCTGTCTGTCGCACTGTACGAGGTCTTTGGTGAATTCCTGATATCCTCTGCCAGCACAGCAAGCCATTGGTGTTGGTGAACACCCCTTGGCACAGCTTTACACAATGAGCCCAAGGCTTTCCTGGAAGCTGGCTGGCCTTTGCAAAGCCTGAAGTGCCCCTGCACTGTGTAGCTGCTCACTGGCTGCAGCACGCCTTCCTCTGCGGTCAGGCTCCGAGACCTTCCCTGGCTTGGATCAAGGGACGTGGCGGGGCACGTGGGATGCGTTTCCCTGCCATGGGTGCTGGAACTGGTAAAGTGCAGGAGCCATCCAAGCACCTTGCTGGTCACCACCACAATGAAGTTATCAGTGAAAGCGTGACCACAAGTGAGGGATGAGCAAGTTCCCCCAGTCTAGCCCCGGGACGCCTGCTCCCGCAGCACCTCGGAAGGCAAAGCACAGCCATCTGCTTTGCTGCAAGAGGCCACTTCTGCAGGTGAGGAGTGATGGGAGCTCTGCGATGCCATTTGCGTGGGCTGCTGCTCTCCGTCTCGCCGCCGCACCCTCCCCTCTGCCTTCAAAGGTTTTGTTCAGTTTTCTTTTCATTTTACAGCAACTGGGATTCCCAGTCCTCGATGGTGATTAAAGCGCCTGCAAAGCTGCCTGGTGGGGTCTCTGGAAGCTTTTGATCTTTGTGTGCATTTGTGCACGCGTGTGGGGGGATGCAACTTAGGCATCTGCAAACGCCTGTGGAAAACCCCCCACGACTGCAGACGGGCAGCCCGGGCTTCGAGCAGCGCCCGTTTGTTTTATTCCTCCCTTTGACGGCGATCTATGAAGGCTGCCTTAGTCCTGTCCTTCTGCTGATGAGCCCGTGCTGAGGGAGGAGTGGAAGCGCTCCCCACCTTTTCAAAACAAAATCTTGCTGTTCTGTCTTGCTGTGCTCGGCTGCGGCATCTGGAGGTGGCTGAAGCTGTGAAACGGCCCCGCAGCCGCTGTGCCGGCTCTGGTTTCTGCCGGATCCTGCACCGGACCCTTCCCCTCTGTACCCGTGTGCCTGCCAGCAGTACGATAAGCAATGCGAAGTGCTTCGTGTTTGGTCTTGTCCCATCCCAAAGCAGAAGCACGTGCAGCCCTCTATGTCGAGGAGAAACCAGCCGCACTTCCAAGCCATGTGCACACTTCTCTCAGAGGGAGCAAAGCACAGAAATGTGCCTTGTGCTTGGAGCAGCAGGCAGGACAGCCCGTGCGAGGACACACCACCTTTGGTAGCTCCAAGGAAAGCTCCATCATCCCTCCAGTGCTTCCACACTAGACAGGCACAACCAAACAAGATCTCGTGAGGTAAGGAATCAGTGGAGAATATTTTCAGGGTGAAAAAAGTCAAAAAAATTCTGATAAAAATTAAAGATGGTTGGAAGATGCTATTGTCTTTGTACTTTCCATTCAGGCATTTCCCAGGTTTCTTCTAATTCCACTGCATTTCTCAGGCAGCTCATCCTTCCCAGTTTTCTGACTCAGTATTGCCACGGTCTCTGTGCTTTTCCTTTTGGACCTGAGAACCTCTCCGTGCCTCTGTCCTTCAGCTGATGGCCCGGAGCCTCGTGCTCTCCAGCCTGGGGACAGGGCTCCTGTCTGCTTCCTGGCAGCCCCTGTCCGCCGTGCTGGAAGCCAGCCTTCCCCAGCTCGCAGCGGACCTGCAGTAGGGCCACCCATGTGGAAGGTGGTACTTTCAGCAGGCAAAACACAGGCAACTTCTGGACGTGGCCTGCCCTCATAATGACAGGCATGCTCTTTCCTCTACTCTACATTGCACTACCAGGTGGTTATTTAAGAAACAGAGTTTTGGGGTTTTTCATCTGTGCTTCTCAAAGTCCACACAGTCCCAAGCCCCTTTTGAGAGTGTTACGCCGAGCAGCACACTGTTTTGGCCGCTGCCAAGGAAAAGGTTGATTTTCCTTGCTGCTGGCAGCGGACCCCCAGTCCCATCAGTTTTGATTGAGATTCTGGCTCACAAGCAGCTGTCTCCATGGCTGAAAGGTGCCCATCTCCTCCTGGTGACTTGTACCTGCCGATGCTCCAGTGCAGTTCTGGGGCACCCTGGTCCCAGGGCGGTGGGGAGGGGAAAGGACGGGCAGCGTTTTCCCATGGCAGGCAGCTCCAGGGAAGATGCCCAATGCCTCGCGGCCACTTCCAAGCAGAAATTGTCTGTTTTGGGGGTGACAGCAGGGCAGAAGCCAACGGGGTGTGTCCTGCTAATCTGGCTCTGCATGAGGATCCTTCTCTTGGGGCAGCAGAGACTCAAGGGAGCAAGGTGTCGTTGCCTGCATCTCTGCGATGTAGACTGTAGGTGGGCAAACATGTTCTGTAGGTAGGAAAATCTCCCACAGTGTCTTTTATTCAGCAGAAAATGTCAACAACTGCAGCTCTGCTGCCTCCTGACACCGTCAGGCATGTGCTTGCTTGCTTTCAGACTTGTTTCCGATTTGATGGCTGGGGAGATTCACTGGCAGCTGCCACCTCTGTCCACCACGATGTCTGCTAGGTTGTGACCCTGAGCAAGAGCCATCACACCCAAAAAAACACATGGCATGCAGCCAGCATTGTGACTCCTCTCACCAGCACTAATTTCATTAGGGATGAAGCCCAGCTACAGATTTTGTCCACTGATGAACAAAGTCATCTTAAGCTTCCCCCTCTGAACACACATTTCCTTTCCACGCTCCCTAATTCCCCCACTGTGGCTGGTTTGGAGGAGGCTGCACCCACACTGTCCCAGTCCCAGCAGTTACTGGGACACCCAGCCACCCAGGTCAGCATCATTCCTAGGCTGGGTCCCTGCTGTCTCATCCAGGCGGGCACAGCTGAAAATTTAATCAAATCGCTGGCGTCCCGTGCCAGGCCAGAGCCTTCCTGATAGCACTCGAGTAGATGGAAATGTAACATTTGAATGAATGGCCCTTTAATTATGCTTTATCTGCCCTGCTCTTTTGCTTCCCGCTGCAGAAAGCCAAGTGAATGTTAATGGGAAGAAGCTCCGCAGGGCGGCTCGCAGCCTCACACCTGCTTGCTTTCATGCTGCTGGATGCCTGCGCAGAGTATTAATTAAGCAATTAAGGAAAGGGAGGTGTCTTCTGGTCTGCAGCCCTAGTGAAATGCTCCCTTCAAGGACTTCGGGCTCTTACGGCACCTGCCATTAATGGCAATCCTCTGTAAGCTCCTGGGACCGGTGTGAAAGGCTGACAGGAGCCGTTGTGTCTTGGTCAGGCAAACACAGCGTTTGAGCCGCACAATGAAACCGGCTCTTCCAGGGATTTCGTCTGCACAGAGGCTTGGCCTGACCTTTCCTTTCCCTTTTTTTTTGAGGGGGGGGGGAGCTCGATCTGCTCTGAGAAAAGCGCCATTTGAGCAGAATACAAAAGCTTTAGAAAAACTCTCATAGCAAAACCTGGCTAAGGCTCTTCTGTAATCCGCAGTTCGGAGACGAATGCCGCTGCGCTGGGGCCCAGCTGAGCTGCCTTTCAGAGCCCTGGGGAGGGGCATGTCACACACATTGCCAGGCTGGCCACGGAGTCAGGCTGCATCTCTGCTGCTCCCGGAGAATATGAGAGGGGCTGTGTGAGTCTAGGATTTACCTGACTGCTGTTAATTAGGGGAAGGAAATGGAGACAAGGCATCAGCCAGCATTTGAGTTGAGACCTTGGGGAATTCGCTGTCTATTGTCCTTTTAGCCAAACGCAAGAGGGAGGATGAAACAGGGCGAAGAAGCAGTTCAGGGTGCAAGTGCTCCAGCAAGAGCACTGGAAGGAGTGGATTTGGCTGCTCATCCAGACCTGCCACGTCCAAAGTGCTGAGCGCAAGACACCCCTGCCACGTACCACCTCCCCCTCAGCCCACTTCTCCCACCCCCAGGGCCCCTTGCGTGGTCTCTAGCCCAAAGCCAAGTGCAGCTGGTTCACTCTGTGTTTCCCTAACCTGACTGCTGAGGTCACCTTCTAGAGATTGCCCACCACAGGGTCTCATGTCCAAAGGAGCTATGCAGGAAGCCTTTCCAACCCCCACTGCAGCCTGTGATCCTGCCCACTGAGGAACCCTTGCAGCTCTGACATTGTCCCTGTGGACAATCCTGGGCAATGAGAAAAAAAAAAAACAACTGAAAGATACTTGTCCGCTACTGATAATTTCTATGCTTAATCCCAGGGAGAAGCAAAACTGGGGAGAGAATTTTTACTATCCAGCCATGTACAACCTGAGAGAAGAGTATTCTAGGGCTACAGTGGGGCATTACAAAAAAATTTATATTTTTCATGCAAATAAGCCAAAGAGCTTAAAAAAGTCACAGGTGTGAAAACCAGGAACAGCGGCCTAGAAAATGTCTCCTAATGGTTTAATGAATGCATTTGCCTTCCAAATGACATTAGACATGTTGTATAAGGTCGGTTAAACAGTGGTGAGCGGGACCTCAGTCTTTGGGAGGGAAAAACGTCGGCTTGGGCTGAAGGATTGTCCCTTTTCAGGTGCACTGGTGTTTCCTCTCTTAGCTTCTCTGAAGTTTCTTTGGCTTTTACGTATCCTGTCTTCTCTTTCTCCCCTGAGCTTCTCAGAACTTCAGTCACTGCTTTGGCTCAGAATAGCTGATACTGGCAAACGACCAGCTAAGCCATTGTCGTAGACTAATAGAAAGATTTAGGTGGCAAGAGGCCTCTGGATGTCTCTACTTGCCTCTTCTGCTCCACGCAGGGCTAACTCCGAACCTGGACCGGGCTTCTCATTGCCTCACCCAGATGTGTCTTGAAAATTTTCAGGGATGGAGATCCTCCCCACCTCCCTGGTCCTGAAGGTGAAGAATATTTTCCTTATGTTCAGTGGGTATTTTCCCAGTTGCAACTCATGCCCATGGTATCTTAATTGTCATTGTGCACCTCTGGGAAGAGTTTGGCTTCACTCTTTCCATAATCCCCCCTTTAGGGAACTGTTTTCAGACCATTTCTGCAGTTAATCATGGCCACTCTAGTTTTGATTCTGCCCTTCATTCCAGCTGAGGTGAATTCATTATTCACCAAGGTGGAAGTATCCTCTCAATTCTGTCCTGTGATTCAGGAATCAAAACTCAAAAGAAGATCAGTCTCGGACAGACCTATCTGAAGAGCCTTCATGATTTGACAGAGAGCATGTCAGGAGCTCTCTGAGAACAGCCCCTCATCTGCTTGCATCTCCATTCTCTAGTGTATATTCCCTTAGTTTGCTCAGAGAACATCCTGTTGCACTGTGTTAAAAGCCTTAAAGTCAATATATTTCACATCTATTGCTTCTCCTTATCCACTGGGCCAGTTACTGTCAAAAAAATTGGTCTGATTTGAAATGATTTGTTTCTGACAAATCCCAGATGGTTCTTTTTCATCACCTAGAGATATCATATGTACTTGTAAACTGAAGGCTTTGTACTTTGTTCTTTCTTCTTTCTGATATCAAAGCCGGGCTGAGCCAGGGATGCCATTTAACCTCTCTTACTGCTGTCTCCATGCTGCCCTTCTCCAGTCCTCCCCACCTCCTTCACATGAGTTCTGGGAGATATGGCTCAGCTCAGAGATGAAAGCAGCTGGTGCAAGCTTCACCAGGCCCTGCCACCTTCTACACATCCTGCTTTGCTTGTCCCAGGGGCCAAAGAGAGTCTGACCAGCCTGCAGTTCCCAGGTCCTCCTTCGTCCTCTCTTCTGAAACTGGCTGTGACAGCAGGCTTTCTACAATCGTTGGGGACCTCCTCTGATCTCTTTCATCTTCTAAAGAAGGTAGAAGCTAGTCTGACATTGCCATTAGCCATCTCTCTGAGCACCCTCGCACCATTGTCCCATAGGGTCAGGTGGGCTGAGATTTCTCAAGAGATCCCTGACCTGATCCCCCTCCACTACTGGCATTTGTCCTCTCCTTGAACCCCTTCTCTAAGCACAAAGGCCTGGGAGACCTTGTCCTCATAAACAGATGCCAAGGAGACATTGATTTCCTCAGCCTCATATGCATCTCCTATCACTAAATTACCCATCCCGTGTAGCAGCGTACCCACACATCCCTTGTTTATTCCTTCCCTTCTAATGCTAGTGCTTGACATCCCTTGTCGCTTTCAGTTCAATAAGTCGCCTAACACCCTATCTGCATGCTGGAACAACACTTCTGTATTCCTCCCATGTAGCCTTTCTCACCCCTTCCACCACTTTATGTGTCCTTGTTACGTTGGACCTCAGTCAAGAATTCCCTCTTCAGCCAAACTAATCTGCTGACTTTCTTGAATGTTGGAAAGAACTGTTCTCATGCTTGGGGGAAGTGGACCTTAGACACCTTCCAGTTCTCCTGAGCTCCTTTATCCTTCAGAGAGTAAAGGATCACCCATGGGATCCCACCTACCAGTTCCCTGAAAAAGCAGAAGTCTTTTCTCCTCCCCAGACCTCCTCTGTCAGCTCTTCCTTGTTGGAGCAGCACATCCAGGAGGGCATTATCTCTGGTTCGTACATCCAAGAAGTTGTCCCAGACAACTCTTACTCAACTCCCAGCTGTTATCACCATCCAACAGCATACCCAGTGTAAATCCCTCCTCACCAGCTTGCGAAGCCTGTTGGTAAGAATGCTCTTGCCCCATTTTGTCAGGCGGATCCCGTCCTTGCCCAGCAGTCCTTGCTCACCACAGAGGGACACGTGTCATACGAGCCAAAGCACTGCCTATGAGACCAGCCAAGTGTTAACTCATGGGATGAGTCCTTTCCTACCCACATCTTTCCAGTTTCCCTTACAGGATTGAAGACAACAATATGTGGGCTTCTAAATCCTTCTCTTTCACCCCTGCAGCCCTACAGTCTTTCTTGATTTCTTATAATTGTCCCTTGGCAGCAGCATTGTGTCCATACCAATTTGCAGCAGGGCATAACAGTCTGAAGGCCAAAAAAGCCTCAGCAGCATCTCCAGAACATCCAAGATCTAGGTCACTGGCAACCTACAAATCTTCTGTATCACAGCTCAGGTCAGCAGACGTGTGCCTCCATCCTGCACAGCAGGGAACCTGTGATGACCAGCACCAGCTGCTGCCTCCTGCTCCTCATGCTTTGTTCAGGTCTGGCTGAAACCTCCCTTCACAAGGCTTGGTCCCCTTCCTTGACTGTGAAGGGTCTGCACCAGAAAGGTCATTTCCCATGCTGCCCGCAGTCACAACTGTCCAGTCTCCCCCATCATGGAAGTCTTCATCCAGAAGTCCTTCTAGCCTCATCTCTTGCTGTCCCTTCTCCTTTGCATCACAGAGCTCAGGCTTTGTTATCTCTTCAAGGTCTCCACAAAGACCCTGTCACTCTCATGTTCTTTCTCCCTGCAAGTGCAGTCTGCTCCTTGCCCCCACAGCTCCTTCATCTGCCAAATCATCATCTCAACCACTGCTTGCCTCCCACCTGGGACCCCACCATAAACCCCAGCCCCAGGAGGGGAATCAGCGTCTCCCTCCAGTTACAGATCACTGGTGCAAGCCCTTTTAATGAGGGACCCACCAGCTGGGAAACAGCCAATAGAAGCAGTTGAGCTGGACAAACCTCTAGATTGTACCGGAAGAAAATGAAAGTGACAGACTGCATTTAAGAAAAAGAAAACAGATAGGAAAATAGAGATAAAAAGAGAGAACAAATGCATGTGAGACGTGGGAAAAGAAAGAAGAAGCAGAAAACCACCCAGATCCCCTCACCTAAATGAATAAAAGGAAATGAAAAATACCCCACAAAAAGCTGCTGGAGGGAACAAGAAAGAAAAGACTAAGAAGGCTGCTACCCCTCTGCCCAACAGTCTCAAAATGAAGACCCATCTAAATAATTAAGCAATAATTGTTTCACCTTGCCCTGTGCCAGTATGTCGCTCTTACGTACCCTCAGTTTCTTCACCTAAGGTACAGCCAGCATTGTAGGGAATGCTCAGTATGAGTAACAGGAGCGGGAAAGGCTTGCACAGGCCTGTGGTGTGCAGGGAGACATGCTAGGACAGAGACAAACTAGTCCGGGCAGGTCAAGATCCAGCAGGCTGAATCCTGCTTTATTATACCCAAGCAGCCTGCTGCGACCTGTGCAGCACGCTGCGTGCAGTGCGAGCCTGGTCTTGCCCCATGTGCTGTGCTCATTAGGGAGCCAAAGTGGTTGTGCTGGACAGGGTCCCTCCGCATTTTCTTGATCAGCTGCAAAACAAGACAGTGAAGTGGAAGTTTTTTTCTATCCTCATTGAAATGACCTATATCTGAAACAGTTATTACATATAGCTATATATAATTTATGTAATGTATATATGCACGTATTTATGTATTGCATATTATGTACCTATGTGCCATCTAAGACTGTGACTTGAGCTGATCTAAATTGCAACGCTTTCCGTGTGCAGCATTGACCTGAGAAATGTTTACCGGTTCCTGCATCGCGTGCTGCCGTGTGCAGTAGAGAAGCTGCCCGCACGAACCCTGCCCTGCAGCCCGCCGATGGCCGGAGGTGCGCCTGCTGAAGACTCAACAGCTTTTAAATGAGTATTTCCTATGCAGACACATCCTTCAGCAAGGTGCCTGTCTGCTGGTGAGAGGCTGACTGTTGCTCACCCACCACAGCTGGCCTCAGTGTAAAGGAGCAAGATTGAGGGAGTTTATAAACCCTCGGTTTTGCAGCACTGCATGCCAGGAGACCCCAGACAGAGTGGCCTCAGTGTAAAGGAGCAAGATTGAGGGAGTTTATAAACCCTCGGTTTTGCAGCACTGCATGCCAGGAGACCCCAGACAGAGTGCTTCAGCTCTGGAGAGCTTGCAGCAGGCTGGCAGGCACCTTGAAAGTCATCTGGTCTATCTTGTGTTCGGGTTTTCTTCTCCCAGAGGAACAGGTTGCCCTGCATGAACCTGCATTACCTGGAAATCATTCTGACAGCGGGGCAAAGCAAAACATGGACAAAAGTGACTTTAATCCATCAAAGCATGGATCAAACCTCGCCTGCACGGTTTGTCAGAGATACAAAACAGGAGACAAATATGTGCACAAACGTTGGTGTTTACTGAAAATCCTTTTCTTTAAAGTCTCTCCTCTAGAGACTGTGGAGAGATCGTGGAGTTGATGCAGACCAGGATGAGTCAGACCAGCTCCTGGGGAACGCGCATGTCTGCAGTGGTCCTCTGGCTGGACAGGAGCCCTGAGGCCTTGCTGGATGCAGTTATTAATACCTTGGGAAAGCAGAGCTCTCCAGCGACCGTAGCAGCCTCTCTCCTCTTCCTCAGCCTGTTTGTTTCTGGAGTGCAAACAAAGAGAACCGGACATGGGGGTGTGTCAGCACGTACAAGTTTATTACTGAAGAATATGGAGCCCTCGATCTCATTTTCCTAAGCCTTCAGGAAAAAATATCAATTATCTTGCTGAGCTTTTCAGCAACTTTATCTCATGTGGGGCTGAAGGAGAAGCACATGACTAAATTACATCATTTCGGTTGGTGCACACTCTGGAAGGCGCTGGACCTGGACACAACACGTGACATAAGGGCAACCAGGAGGACTGCTGTGGAGCCAGTCCTGCCCTGCTTCGTTGGGGAAATACAGGGTTTCCACCGCAGGGTTACTGGTATGGTGAGAAAATGATCTGTCAGTGGAAAAAGAGCAAAGCACAAATGACGAGTGTGAACTTGATGTTGTCCACTGGGTAAATGTTTGAGCTTGCTGGAATTCATGAAGCTTTGGTTATCTGTGATTATTTAGGCTGTTCCCAGGCAGCTGCCCAGCCTGAGCCCTACATCACAGCAAAGAAGCTGGCACAGATTGCCGTGCTTTGCTGTCACAGGAGAGCAGCCAGTTCCCTCTCTGCAAGGACAGCTATGGCACCAGCAGGGAGGTAAGACCAGCCAGGTCCCCCTGACGTCCCCGCGAGAGCTTCAGACGCTGCTCAGCAAGTCAGTACAGTGCTCATGCTCCAAAGCGTTCCCATCGTGGGGAGGTATGCCCTGAGATTTTGCTGAGGGGCAGAAAAATACCCCTGTGTCACAGGAAGGATCATGAATCCCACAGGTGAAGCATTTTAGGTAAAGTAATTCACTAGAGTCCAAGTCAAAGTCATTAGTGTTCTGAAGAGCATCCCCATCCCTACTTTACCAACCTGGAAAGGCTGACCAGGGTTGGCAGCTCTGATGATTCAGTCCTCAGAGAGCTGTTATTTTTCCTACAGCCCCAGCTGCAAGAGTCAGGGGATTACAAGAGATACTCAGTCTTGAATGAAAATCATATCAGAGCCAAACTTGTGACTGCAGAGAAAAGCTGGAAACATGATTCCTAACAGCTCCAAAAAATAGAAGGCAAATAAACAGAGTTGGAGTTTATTAATTTTTAAAATCTCATTATTTCTGGACAGCATAATGTTTTCTGAGACCTGAGTCAAGCGTTTTGAACGCCAGGAGTTGGTGAGGGAGCTGTGGAGTGTCTCAGTGCTCTGCTGCCCACATTCATTGCAATCAGATAATGAGCTATAGACAGGCTTGTCTCAAAGCCACCGTCCATGGTGTCTGTTCCCTGACAGTCCTTCTGGTACGTTGCCGGTGCATATTATTTTCTCGGTGTGATAGTGTGCTTGATCTCCAAGAAAAGGTTGTGAAAGGAGTTGAATCAAGAAACGTGGCACATCCACATGCTCACCTCAGTGTCTCAGAAGCTGAAATTAAGTCTTGGAAAATCGAATTTATTGGCTCTTAGCCTGGCTCACTCGGTGGCCGGCTGTGCGGTCGCCCATCTCCCCCCTGCCCAAGCCTGCTCAGGGATCGGGTCAGCACAGGACCTGGCAGAGCTGGGCAGACCCCAGCCTGGCACAGCCACAGTGTGGGAGCAGGGATGAGCACGGTGCGGAAGCAGACCAGCAGAGCTGCGAGCTGATGCTCTCCCCATCTGCGACATGTTGATCAGGACATGCGGTGGGCAGCCTCCTCCTGCCCCCTCCTCCTCTGCCAGCTCTGCTTGCCAGGCTGCGCGGCGGGCAGACACCAGCAGCGCCTGAAGCAGACCCCGAGCATCTCAAAGGAGCAGCTCACACACAAGACACCACAGCCTGCTCAAACGCAGCATGGAGCAAAGGAAGGTCATCCCTTCGCTCACCGCACCGGAGCATCCCTGGGAGCTCCCCAGCTAGCAGAGTTCCGGGGTAAACGTCCTCAGGTGACAGCAATGAGTGGGGTGAGTCAGAGATTGCCACACTGACATTAAATGAGCTTACTCGGCAACTTCTACCTCCTCTCTGAACCTCGTGCTCTGCTATGAGCAAGTGGGAGGATGAGGGGCCTCTTCTGCGAGAATCGCCCAGGAGGCTGGTGAAGTCTGAGCTCTCCTGTGTCCTGCTGGAGCCTGTTGTTTGCAGGTGGGCCAGGGTGTTTTGCTGGAGGTGATTGTTCAGGGTACAAGGTACGTGATTTTATCAGGCAGCCTTTCTAACGTGTCAAAGGGAGGGGGGAATGGTCTTCAGGGAGGGGTGGAAATGAACTGGAGATGATCACATAAGAGATACAGAGCATTGTACAACTCAGAAAAAGGATTTGAAGTGAGTGTTAACCATTTGAGCAGGGATCCAAAGTGGGCTTTTAGGGAATTTCTGAGAGGTGGGGAGAAGGGAACGCAGGGAATAGTGCACGTTTCACACCTGCATCTTTGTGCCCAGCAGCCTGCCAGCATCTGGTACAACCAGGAGAACACACACAGATCCCTGCCCACCACCCCTGTACTGCTCAGGAAAATGGGCTGGGCAGCACCTTGTCCCGATCTGGTGCCGATCCCCCTCGTCCTGGCCCCAGCTGTGCCGAGTCCTGTGCCTGCAGGGAAATGCAGGGAGCCTGCGACGTCGTGGGGTCCATGATGCCAGTGAAATACGCGCTCCAGATAACCCTAGGCTGAAAAGCACTTCTGTTTGTGGCATGAAGTTTAGCAGCCAGGTCATGGTAACATGCATTTTTTGTCTGTGTCTATGTGTGTGTCTGATCGTGATGGCAGTGTAACCTAGTAAGGTAACTTTTGTTATTCCTAGTAGAAAACCAAAGGTGCTTTATTGACCTGACAGTGCGGAGTCTCAGGACAGGTCTGGTCTTGCCTTGGCCTGAGCTGCTTTTAGCTTGTTTTAACAACTGCCTAGCAAGTAAGGAACAATTACAGTTTTAGCTTAACTCTGTGCACACCATGTATGTTAACAGCATAACCAATCCATGAAATAGAGCGTTTTATGCTAAGTGGGGCTGTGGGAGGCTACCGTGCAGATTTCAAACTTTGGCTGGAAGTCAATGAGAAAGGAGCATAAGAGAATAACACTGGAGTCTCCCTAATCAAGGAAGAAGAAACCCCACCATGAACATTAGACTTCTCCCAGCAAAGGACTGAGGGTGCTGGTGTCTCTCTGACTCCCCACCACCTCTCTGCATAAGGAAGCCTGGCACTCTGGGCCAGGTCTGAGTACACTTAGACCCATTGAGACATTGAAATGGTGAGCGCAGCACCAGAGAAACCACAGACATTGTGAAGTTTTTTGTATAACAATTTTGATTGTGTTACTAAATAGGGTTTCCTGTATCAATCAGATGACTTGGACTATAAGACTGCCAACACATTAACTGGACTTAGCTCCATACCTATGGTGACTTCCCTTTGGCCAGTAATGAGACTTTAGGCTTAAGAATAGCCTGGAGGAGGCAGGTAGACCCTGAGCGCTGGAGGAATTATGGGGTTTGTCCTTTGAGGTCAGTTCTCCAGCTGCCAGGACTCAGTCCTAACATCTCCCAAGCTGTCCTGGTGCAGGCAGGTGTCTGCGTGTCCTGGACGTTTTTCCAGCTTGCACACTTTGAATAATTCAGCGCTGAGTTTTTTGACATACTCATTAATGTTGTATTGGCCATTCACAGCCTGCAGCATCTTGTCAGCTATTGACTAAGACAATATTGTAGAACTGCCAGGAACAACCCCAACCTGACCAGCTCTGCTGCTCCTGCTTAGGCAGTGGCTGTGATGACCATCTGCTGAATGAGGCTGGCAGTTTGCAGATGGCTTCAGAGTCTTCAGGATTAGTCTCAACCAGTTTGGGGATTTAGCTTCTCTGGGTCATTCCAGACTCGCACATCTGGAAGTGAACCGGTCCAGACTGGACAGGAGAGCCCCTTGTGTTGAGCCCGCAAACATCCAGCTATGTGTTTGAATGCATCAGCATACTGGTTGGCCCAGCAAATGTACGGCTGCACCCAGGGCTCTCATCTTTCCCAGGAACTCCCATGTCTCGCCCTGGATGTTGTAGCAGGTTGCAACTTTGGCTGCAAAGGCCAAGTTTCCGCCACCTCTGCTCAGCACAGTTTGCCAGTGTGCTTGGGAAAACTCCTCCCTCAGCATAGCCCTTGCCCTTTCCCCCCTCAACCCACAGCAGGAACTGGGAACAGGGTCCATAAAGCATTTTGCAGCTCTCCATGCTCCAGCCTAACTCCTCCCTGTGCCTTCCTGCCATTTCTAGCATGAATTGGCTCTGGGTGACTGATCTGGGTCCCGTGCCCAGGGCTGGCACCAGAGCCTCTGCTGCAGCTGGTGGAGGGGGAAAGCTGTTTGCTCAAGCCAACAAGGTCATGAATGAAGCACTGTTTTCCTTGAAATATCCCAAGGCTGCTGCTTACGGAGCATGGAAGCACCGCGGTTTTAGTGCATGAACTCCCAGGGCTTCCTGCAGTGAGTGCCTGGAAACACTTCAGCAGGGAATTGTGGCTCCACTGAAAAGCCTCGGGGGTTCACAGCCTCTCCTCTCTGAGCGTCACTGTCCCACACTCCTCTTCCCAGTGTGGTCCTTTGGGGAAGGATGCACACCCTTGGTGTGGCTGGCTGGCACACGGAGACTGTGGCAAAACCAGGCTGTGAGTATTTGCTGCTACTTCCCATCTTGCTCCCACTGGTTTATGCCTTTCTCCATTGCGCCTTTGTTTTTGCCTGATGCCTCCCTGATTTCCCTTCCCAGAGCTGGGCAGTGCTGCCAGCCCAGCTTCTCCTCCCCAGCACTGGAAGGGGAAGGAGGCAGAGCATCCCTGCTGCGGAACCAGGACTGAGGGCTCTAGTGGAGGGATGCTTTGATGTGTTCAGGCCACCCAAAATCCAGGAGAGGCACTTGGCAGAGAAGGAGGCTGTCTGCTGCAGCTCCCCCACCAAAGATTGTCTCCCTTCCCTGGGCCCAAGCCAGTTTAGTGTGTCAGTGAGGCAGAGTGAAGATCCCTTGCCCAGAGGGTTAAATCATGCTAGGGTCCTGCTGGGTGTCTGACCTTCACCTCCTACCACCAGAGTGATACACAGGAGTAAACAGCACCAGGAAAAATCATCATTCTTGAGCCCCACCACAGTGAGTAATGACCTCCCCATCCCATGCCCTTCCACAGATACCAAACCACCTTCACCCCAGCACACAGGGCAACAAGCCTTGGTGGTTCACACCTCTGCTTGCATGAGGTACACCCATGTCCACAGCACACATGCTCAGTTAACTGGAACTATGCACTTGCTGGCAGTGAGTTTGGACCTTGTCCCACCATTCTCGAACACTGCTCCTCTGCCACATGCTGTTTGCCCTGCCAGTGCTCACCTGCTCTGATCCTGGTCTCTTCACTAGCAGTGGTCCAGCAGCGAAGATTCAGACCTAGCTGTCACAGGCTCCCCATGGCTGCTGCCAGAGCTGGCAGCAATCTGACAGCCACATGGCACCAGTTCACAGGCTCCTGGAGGGAAAAGCAGTGGTTGGACCTGTCAGGAATTACCCACTCTGTGTCCCTGGCAGGAGTGTGATAAACCATGTTGTAGACTCCAGCACGTAAGGGCTGGGGATTATTTGTACAACACAGAAAATTCAAGAGCCAGGCTTCTGTCATGTCCCATGGCTTATGGTGGTTTGGCTGTAGGAGGGAGCTCAGCCATTTTGGGAGGGTGTGCAGGAAAGAGCGCGTGGTCTTGCAGGTCCTGAGTGGTTAGAGAATTGCAGAATGGAAGCAGGAAAGGTTTGCCTTCAGCACAGAGATGTTCACAAAATGGATAAGAGACTTTGCGATAGGTCAGTTGGTGGTACGGGACCATGTGCAGGGAATGATGAGGAGGAATTGGCAGAAGTGCTGGGTAAGGCTCCTTGTTTTATGGGACTGTAGCCTGAAACTACTGTGGTACACCAGCTGGAGGATGTCCCTGGTACAAATGGCGCTGCCCGTTTGGCAGGCATGGAAACATAGATGATGTCCAAATATGCCGTTACAGCCAACCAAACACAGCAGGCAGGAATGAGGAGTGTTCATGAAACCGTAACTCCTTGAGGGCTCAGGGCAAATTTGTGCATCCTGCTACCACGAAAGGATACGTGGCTGTCAGAGCAGGGCACCAGGAGAGGGCATTTCAGTGCCAGTCTCTGAAGTGGCATAGGCAGAGAGGACATCTCCTCTTGAGCATCCTCCATTGCTTGGCTATGAACATGTGAGCTCTTCTGGCATGGCACCTTCATCATCACCCCACCACACCTCCCAGGTGCAACGAACTGATTTGAACTCCTGGCTTCTGGGAACTCAGCCATAGTAAAATAAACTATTGGTTTTTAAGGCACAGACAGTAAGGGGTTCCCATCACCTTGTACTGATACTAATGTGGCCTTTTGCTTGACCAGTCTTTGTCATCCACCTGCCTGGAAGTAGTTTTTATTTGCCCCTGGATCTTGAGAGAAAGTGTGGAAGAAGCACTGATCTGTATCCCGATCTGCAGAAAGCCTGATTTTCCAGGAACTCTTTTTGTGAGGTCTGTTAGCCAGTTCTTAGTCCATCTATCAAGTGCAAGACTGATGCTGTCTGGTGTTAATTTCAGCCAGGTTTCCTAAGAAAGGAGGAATTATGTGATATTACTGCCTGTCAGTCCCGCTGTTGCCACCTTCCGTCAAGTTCAGCTGAGAGGTAAAGCTCTCGGAGATATCGTGTTGTTACAAATACCATGAATGTATGTAACCAGGCCAGAGGAAACCGACCCAAATTAGTGCTCTGCTGAGAAAGGCTTCCTTCTGAGATCAACCAAATTGCTAGATGCATGAGGAAGCACACAGGAGGCAGCCACGGGAAACCAAGCATGATAATTTCTGCTGCCTGCAGAGCTATTTTTTAAACAGAATACTCGGTGACAGTAAATCAAACACCCAAGAAAATGTTAAAGCCTCTCAGTTTGACAAACAGATTAAGCTCATGTAAGTAAGTGCTGCTCCTGGAAAATAATAACAAAAAAGCAGTTTCCTAAACTGGAGAATTGAACTGGTGTAAACCAAACCATTCAGCTCTGGCTTTTGGGCCAGCTTCATGTGGTACAAGCTCACTGGCCCAGCTTGCCTCAAATCCTGGTGTCAACAGGGAAAAGATGCCACCAGACTGGAACACGCAGGCTGGTGTGTGGTAGGCGAGACTGCCTTTTTTCGCAGAAGTGCTGGCTTGTGCCACCTCTAAGTGAAGCCCTACTTGGCAAATGAGCTTCACGAAGAACAAGTTATGGGCATTATTTCATCTCCATTCCTTGAGCAGTCAGATCCCATGTGGCCATCTCCATTATTTCCATTGGAAGTGATGTTGCTGGCCTGGAGTCCCCTTGGCTTTGCTGTCCTCGCTGTCCAGCATCAGCGTTCAGTGCATCTCCAGGATGCTCTCGCTTGCTAGAAGCGATGGAGAGTGACCACCACTGGGCCAAGACTTCACAAGACAGCTAGCATGGGACTCCTGGGTCGAGCTGTCCTGTTGACTGAGCTCTGCTTTGCTATGTTACCAGTTACAGGTTGAAATGGTTCCTTTTAGGAAAGAGTCTGCTTGTACTGGTGGGTTCCCATGCTCCCAAACCACTTCAGAAACTCCTTGTTGTTCACTGACCTGCCAACCGTGGATATTTTTTTTGTCTTCAGTTTTCCTGACACGTTCCCTGCCTTTCCTTGCTGCAATTCATACCAGTAACCAGTAATACTATTCTTTCCATATTGCATTTTTATTTCTAACAGCCTCCTTCATTTTGCCATTAAATTGTCATGGACTTTTAGACAAAATTGTCGTCTTTCTTTGAGGTGAAATTATGACCTAACAAGAGCTCATTAAAGAACTTCCCATCTTCATTCACATTTTTTTTCATGAAAATTTCCCTTCAAATTAATTCTACTCATAATTTTCCCCAGCTTTGGGAACTGAGTCTTTTTAAAGCACTGTATGAGTGTGTGTGTCTATGGATATATAGCATTGGTTGGGGCTGTGCTCTCTTTGCCTATATTAAATATAATCAGGTCATGATCATGGGTCCCTAGGCAACCACTAACTTCCAGCTTGATGATTAATTCATCTTTATCCATCATAACGATATCCAAAATAAATTGCCTCATGTTGGGTGCAATACCTTTTCTGTTAGAAAATTACTGTCTCTAATGTGCAATAATGTTAATGATGTTTGACTCCTGGCTGCATCGGGTCTCTAGCGTACGCACGCACATGGCTGTCATTTCTCTGCCTGCGCTTCACAGAGCGGTGGGGATGTGGCTGCTCATCCTGCTGCCTGAAAGGCCTGTAGGAGATCCCAGACAGTCAACACTATGGGGGACATTAAGGAGGAAGAAGGACAGAAGGGAAAGCCCTCTCCCGGGCATGGTCCTTTTTGAACTTCAAAGCGGTCCCGTGTACCTTTAGCATGCAAGGTATGCCAAGGTGGGTTCCCAGACCTCCCTGCCTCTTCCCAGAGACTGGTCAGGATTTCCTGAGGTTCTGGTCTGTATCTTCCTGCCACTGATGGCCAGGATAGAGATAGCATCCAGTCTGGAGCATGCCTGGTGGTGGAATTGCTGAGGAAAGAGGTAGTAGAGCTGCTGGCAGAGAATGACTAGCTGAGCAACACCAGAGACCTCCAAGGCCAGGCACCAATCCAGCTTGACAAATCGGTATTGGCATTAATTTCTGGGGAAAAACTGGCAGCTCCTCAGAGGTCTTGTCTGCGTGTATCTGGTCATGAGGCAACCTGCTGAGATCTGTGTGTTGTCCTCGGAGGAAACAAAGGTCTGGTCCCTATAGTGGCATTGTCTCCATTGCTCTTCTTTCCTCCCATGCTTCAGGGAGCAAAGAAAAGCAGTGGAAACAGTGAAGGACTCGGAGCCTCAGTGCATGGGTACATTGCAATAACAGTATGCTCTTAACGTGGCCTGTGATCACCATGTTTTCACCACGTCAAAAGGCATGTACCATTTACATCGTAGTTATATACTGGTGAGGGGAAAGCTGAGATGTCTATCTGAAGGCTCTGCCCCCTCTTTGGGCGTCTTGCTTCCCTTGAAGTAAGTTCTGGAGAGACCGCAGAAAAAAATGTTTTGCAGTTTTACTCAGAGCAGGGTCAGGACCTCAGGCTGCCCCTTTACCCCAGGTGTCCCAGAATCTTGGACCAAGAGTCCCACTGCCTTGCTTCCTCCCTGGCACGGCTACTAATTTAATTCAAAGTGAGACCATTTTGAGGGGGAGACAGCAGAGGCGTAGTGTGGCAGGTGGATAAGCAAGGGAGGATTTGCCCCTGTGAAAGTGCAGGTCTACCCACTAAACACACTCGTAGTCCCCACGAAAGATGGGGACTGATCCCAGCATCGCTGGGTAACCTGTGTCCAAGGGATGGGCAGGGAGACCCTGGACACAGGGTGCTGGAATCGGGGAGCTGCAGCGGGATGAGGAGAGGCACCATAATCTGCTTCCCAGTGCGGCGTGGCCAGTTCAATCAATTTCACTGCTGCCTGTGACAGATCAATCTGAAGCCCTTATCCATTGCTCGTTTAATAAATCCCCCTCCTCTGGTTTTTCATCTTCCGAGGAGATTCGCTCACAAAAGACAGCAGCCCTGCGCCCAGCCTGTGAGATTACCAACGGGAACACAGTGACGGATCTCTGGCAGGAATGCTCATAAGTTAAGATTTCCAGAGGACATGTTTGCAGGGCTGGCTGAGCACCAGGTGTGAGAGCAACCAACTAGTCCTGCTAGCCCAGGCCAGGGTGAAGCAGACAGTAGCAAGCAGCTGGGGGACACAGGGCAAGATTTCCAATCCATTCCAGGGCTGCTCTGTGAGAAAATGAAGACTTGGTGCTGAAGGCCACGGAATGCAGCCATCTGAGATCTCGGGGGTGGGAAGTCCCAGGAGTCTCCAGTCCCAGTTCCCTTTACCTGATGGCTGTGCACCTTCCAGCACTTCCTTATGGCTCCTGGTCATTCCTCAGCTGTTCTGTCCCACCTTCTCTTCTCTGTCCTGTCTCTCTGCCACAGTCCTGCCACGCTTGCTGAATTCCTTTGACTGATGAAATCTTTCTCATGCCCTCTGCAGGGTCTTTGCTTCCCACACACTTCTGATGGAGTAACTGGGATCTGAACACCACTGAGTACAAAGAAGACCATGAGTTCTGCTGTGGGGTTATAAGCACAAAAATTCTTGTTATGCTTATTCTCAGGGCAATTAGCACCATCAAGAGCCCATGTAAACTTTAATGAGGAGTTCAGGGGCCAGGGAGGAATGGTAGTTAAAACATTTGTAATGTATTAAGTCTTCCCTTGTAACAGCATCTCTGAGTCACTTTCCTTTAGCAACAGAAAATCTTGATAGAGAAAGGTCCCTTGTCTGAGAGCCTCTTTGACGTTATTAAGGAAAGTAATAACTGTGCTTTCGGGGGTGGAGGAATAAATCAATTGAATGATACTAGCTAAGGTGCTGTCATTGCTGGAATTTTATTCTGTATTCTATAAGGAAAAACAAGGCTCAAAATACATTAACATGGTGAAAAAGAAAGCAAAACAGAAAATATGCCTCTGGTGAGAGATGAGATTGCAAGCCACTGTTGGAGGAACACAGCTTCAGTACATTCAACGATCCATTCTTCTGAGACCTGGCAAAGGTACGTTACCCGTGAAGTTGCTTAAGCCTTTCAGTTGCCCCATCAGTTGGGTACTTCCAGCAATAGCGCAAAGGATGCAATCATGTCCAGGTAAACCAACATCTTCCTACACAGAAGGAAATACGGGAACGAGAAGAGGGAGAGGAATCAGGGCTGGGGGAGAAAAGCACAAAGAGGAGAGAAGAGCCATACAAGGCTGTGTTCCCAGCACTTTCAAGCTTGGTTCAGGTACACAGAGTGGGTTTTGAGCTTGGATCATTTTTTTAGATCTCTTTTAAAAGGACCCAAAAGCCAGCCAACAGATGTTTGGATTTTCTCCAGCAATTCGGCCCTGCCCATGGCATGCCAAGGTCTGTCCATTTGTTTCCAGTTTGGCTTTCTCGGTTTGCCCTCTGTGATCTCAGAGGAGAGCTCTGTTAGACTTTAAACAGCTCAGGTCTTCACACAGCCTCCCTTTCCCAGGAGAATCCTGAACTTGTCCTGAGTGGTTGCCATAAGCTTGCAGAGGGATTGGAGTAGGCCAAAACTATACGGAGCCAAGGGATGCTCCACATGAGATGCCTCACTGAGGGTGTCATTCACACTGCAGAGTGAAGCCCTTGAATATTAAGGAATATCATAATTCATCATAACTTGAGCGCTTTCCTCACCTCACCTGTGTATGTTTGCATGAAGCCTTAGCTAGCCTTGAGACCTCTTCCAGGGTAGAGGGTGTAAGGTCCAGCACACCTAAAGCCAGAGGTGGCTGGGACAAAGCTTCCTCTTAGCAAATCTGTCCCAGTGCTGATCATGCTGTGAAGGACACTCTCTGTAGTCAAACTAAGTGTCTCTGTTTGCTTGACAGAACATGTGCACAGTGGACACTTTTATTGTTTGCAGTGACTGAGAGATCTCTGAACAGCAAAGGTATCGCTCCCCCAAGACCAGCTGTCGGTACATTTCTGCCTTTGCGGTTTGGACCAGGTTTATAAATAAAAGAAAGCAGGGAGGAGAAGGCAGGGTCTGCGCTGAATGCAGAGGGGGAAGGCAGAGGGGCTGAGTCGCTCTGGGACGTGCGATCCCTGCCCTCCCGGCTCGCTGCGGGTCTGGCTCGGAAGAGTGACTCCTGCGTGGGTTCCTGCCCTGCTCTCGTGGCTGGTACGCTGCTCGGGGATCCCAGGTGAGGAATCACAGAGGAGAGAGACGAGTTCTGCTGTCAAGTCCGCTCTAGGATTCTTTTACACTTTCCTGTGGTTTCATAAATTTATTCCACGTTTTGCAGTTACAAACTTGACCTGATGCTCAGGGTAAGCACCAGACTACCCTCTTTTCTGCCCCTTCAGAGCAACTTGTCTGGACTCCCACTGTCAGCGGGGAGTGGTGATGCTTCTGGGAGCAGCTCAGCTGCGTTTCTTCAGACATCTCTCATAGCAGGAGATTCCCTGTGCCCTAGAAGTGCCAATTTCTCTCCATCAATAGTAAAGGCAACCAAGGCAACAAGCTCTGGGGAGCAGAAGATGGGATGCATCTATTTCGCACACAGCTATGTTTGGACAGATGAAACCCAACCAATTATTTCCACTTTTAAACATGCCAGGCTCTGGAAGCAAATCCAGGTAAAACTGAACAATGGGAGCCGTTGGATCTCCTTGAAGATGATGGCTTCAAACCTACCAGTTCTTGCAGGCACACCACAGGGTTATGTACCAAGGGGACAAGGAGCAGGAGAAAAATATATCCTGCTCCAGAAGGAGCGGAGAGGTGCCTCACAGCACCGACCAGCCCTGATCAGCAGCAGTGGTCAGCTGGACACTGCACACACACTCTTTTGTTAGGTTTTGGGCTGGCAAGTGAACAGGATTGCTGGATATTTCTACTTCTAGCACTTGGAGGTGGGTTTGGAAGAGGCTCCTTGCCCGGATTAATCACTGCAGAAAGAGACAAGAGCCCGTGTGTATGTTGCAGGCTGAGGCCAGACATTTGGGGCCGAGTGTCAGTCCTGGAGCATCTCTGAGCTCCAGGGCCTCCTTCATGGAAGCGACCTGCCTGCGCCGAGAGCTGCCTGCTGAAACAGGCGGGAGTGGAGGGCAGCCCTGCCCGAAGAGTTAAGCTGAGCTGTTCAGAAGATGAGTTAAGTTACTTCACATCATCTAAGCCTCTCTAATGAAACCTCCTCTTCCCGTTTGGAGGTAATCTTCCTTTGATCAAACCCTCTTCTCTCCTGATGAGAACACAGTGCAGTAATCAAGAAGCTAATCTGAGCTGGAGCAGCCTCCCGGACCCCTCATAACCCGGAGCATCACATTCCCGGCGGCTGCTCCCTCGCCCTCCCTCTCCTCCTCGGTCTGTGCCCGGCAGCCGCCTCTGTGCTCCTGCTCCAGCCTCCCAAGCCAGCCTTGCAGAAACCACTCGATGGGGCTGCACTGGGGCGGGCGTTGTGCGCGCCTACTTTGGCAGGGCACCTGGGCTCCTGGAACAGGAGTAGCAGCCGGAGTAGAGAGGTAGGTCTGTCCACAGCTTTTGCTTGCAGTGAACTCTCTCCAAAGATCGAAAAGGATTTTAAATTCCAAATCCAGGTTTTATTAGAATATAGGCTAGAATAACTACCTTTCTGAAAGAGGAGGAACTCAGAGTGACTAGGCCAGATGGAATAGAAATAAAAAATCTTATATACAGCTCTTTCCCTTCCCGCTGTGTCCCCATGGATGGGTCTTTACCTCTGGCTTGGTTTTATCCAGATCAGCAGCATTCTGAGTGGCACCAAACTCTTGTGGAGTCCCTTAGGGTCACTGGCACATCTTTTCCTTTCTCTCAGCTCACCAAAATGCTCCTCCCAGCTGGAAAAACGCCATCCCACTGCATGGAAGGTCTCACTGTGCAGGATCAGGAAAGTCACTTGGAAAGGACAAGACTGACCATGACTGCTCTGATGCTGTTATAAATTGCAGCCTACAGAAGGGGGGGAGTGTGTGTGTGTGTGTCTCTCTGCTTTGCCTTTGCTTCCTCCCTCAAGGCAGGGCAAGGGTAATTTTGTGCGAATACACCCTTGAACATGCCAGGAGGCCCTGACTTGCTTCTTGTGTTTGCTAGAACTGCTAGATTACATGACCTGTTGCCCAGACATGATGCATAGGCCACAGGAATTTATCCACATCCTCCCCAAGCTGTGGGTTCTGACTCTTGGCATGCCAGAGGATCTTACAAACACTAAGCAGCACTTAAGATGATGAACAAGCTGCTTTTCTCCCAGCATGAGGTGCGTACACTTGTTATCCCACATGCTTTCGTCCTCGGGCATGCGCTTACCACTTAAGAGGCAGAGGTGTGGGACGTAGGTGCTTGAAAAATGCAAATTCAGGTCTGAACATCCAAGAAGAAGCATAGGAACCAAGACTCAAATGGTTGAGCCCCCTGCAGTGTTCCTTGCATGGAGAAAGTGAGAGGCACCTGAACCTCTCTGAGCACTGGAGCGTTGTGCTCCGCTCGGCAAGGAGATGCAGCTCACACAGAGTGGCAGGGGCTGATGAGCTATAGACAGGCACATCACCACTCATTTCCAGAGGTGGGGAAGCCGGGGGAACACCAGTGAGCATGTCTCTGGGCTGCTTGTTCTCAGGCACCGCAGCTTAATTTCACAGGGGCAGATTGCTAGAGGATTACCACAGCCGATCTGCTGGTGGCAGGCACAGGGGTGTTGCTCGTCTCCCATGCCTAAAGCTTTTGTGTGCTGTGGTACTGAATGCTCTGGGATTAGGAGGAATGCCCACCAGCGTCCCTGTGCTGGTTTTCTGCATGTATTTAGGCATAATTTTCCATCTGGATTTCTCCTGCTGTTTCCCCTGGGGGCCTCAGCTTGGGTTGTTCCTTCTCGTGAGCATTAGACAAGAAGGAGCATCCCTGAGTGGGCGGTGCTGTGTCGCACAGCAGCTTTCTGCATTTCCCTTGGGAAGAGGCAGCCTGCACCCTGCATCCTGCCTCAGAAGTCTCCTCTCTATCCTTAATGAAAACAACAGGGACAAAATCCCCCGAAAAAGTGCAAACTGCTCCAAAAGGAGCTCCATCTAGGCTTAGGAGAAGCATTAAAATTCGTGAAAAGAGGACATGTTTCTGCTGGCATGTATTGTCCAAAGAGTTTAATTTAAAGATTCTTGCTAGAATGAGAAATAAAATCTAGAGACATAACATAATGAAAAGCCAGACAATCACACAGCCTTATGCTGAGAGTCAGGCAGCAAAGGATCAATCAGATTTCAGCCCTTCACATAAAAGTGGGTTCTGCCTTTTATTAAGCTGATGCAGCAAAAATAAGACCTCAGGCAAAACACGGCTCCCCATTGTACCAAGGAAAGTCCAGAGGGCTCCTGTAAATTACAGAAGCATCAGCAGCAGCAGCAGCAAATCCCCAGGAGAAGGCTGAGTGGGATGGGACCATTCAAATGGTCTGCAAAGAGCAGGCAGTGCCCATGCAGGCTGCAAGCACCATTCCCGTAGCGACAACTGGAGTACAAACAGTGTGCAGGTAGCTCGTGATTTGGGCTGGGAAACTGGGAAAACTCCATCATAAGTGAGATAACCAGGGTCTGGGCATGTTTTCTGCCTGGTTTTGCTCCCATTCCCTCGAGACAGACAGACCACACCAATTGCACCAGAATGCACAGAGATGGAAATTCTCCCTCCCCCACCCAAAAGCATGTTGGATGGATGCGAGCACAAAGCATCAACACCACCAGTCCTTCAGGAAGCTGTTAAAGGAAACCTTCACTCCATAGGGCTTAATTTTGTGTCTGAATGAAACGCTCCACAAGTACAATGCCACCCAAACGAATAAGATGCAGACTCTAGCGCTGTGCACGCTCTGCATCTCAGGTTTGATATTTAATTAGCAGCTGGTAGCTACTCTCCTGCTGAGAAAGGCTACGGATCACCAACAATAAATGGTCACGCACAGACTTTCTACTCGTGCCGTTCAAGGCAGAGAGCAGAAACCAAGGAAATTGGCACCTCTGCCCACCAGTGATGCAGGACTTTGCAACAACAACAAGTCTCAGGAAATTGCATTAAACCTCCCCAGGTTCAAGTAGCTGATCCCGCAGGTGGAAAAGCCCACAGGACAGGGCACCACAGGCTTGTGGGGACATGAGTGCATGGGATGTGTCTGAGCGGCATAACCTTCACAAGGGAGCCAGAACAGCTCCAGGATCCCAACACACTGGGTGACCCAGCTCGAGTGGCTCCTTCCCCAGAGCAGGGGACAGGCATTCACAGGGCACAATCCACTCACAGTGTTCACCTTTCTTTCTCTTCACTGATTCTTCATAACACTGGAAATGTTAAGGGAGAATTTTTTGCTTTTCTCATTGCAAAATTACGATCAGCTAGCTCAGAAAGGTGTTGTTGCACTGCATGGGAACAGTAAAGTTCAGGCTCTCTGTCGCAATTATTTTCCTTTCTGGGACGTGCCCTTTGCAGGCCCATCAGAAAAGGCTTTCTCTCTCTGTGTGCATGACTGGAGTCCCTCATGCAGCTAGCTTAGAGAGCATCGCATGAGGATGATGAGGAAATAGACACACAGATGGACACAGACATATTTCCAGGGCTTCTTTTCCATGCAAAGTGGGCACTTCCAACAAAATAATAAAATGAAGTTTCCATTGAAACTCTCTGCATCCAGAAATAGTTGATGGTGGAAGTCTGCAGCACCCAGCAGAGACCCCCAAGGGGTCTGCGTGCTCTACCATGACCTTCTGGACTTTGCCCTCCCACAGAAGGGTGTGATTTCACCCACATTGCTGTCCTGCACTTTGCAAATACATGCATGATTGCCTTAGGAAAAAGCTTCAAACATGGTTTTTGGCGTCTCTAACAGTGCTGAAGCATGCACAATGGCGCTCTGGGAAGCTGCTCCTTTTCTCAAACTGTTTGAAAACCTCCTGCTCTTCAGCAGAAAACAGCTCCAAGCTGCTCGCGCTCCAGAGAGGGTGCTGGGTCTGTGGAGGCTGCGTGGACTGACAGGGAGACGCAGAGCACTGCGCCAGCGTGGCACAGCCATCTCTCACGCTGCTGTTTCGGGACGTGCCTCCAGCTGCCGCCGGCCGCGGTGGTCTGCAGGCAGTGGGGGATGCTCTGCAAGGACTCCTGGGGGACCTCAAGTGTCTGACACAGGCAGAGAAGAGCGTGGTGATGGGGTGGCAGCTGAATCGCCAGGGCAGAGGGGAGAGATGAGAAGGGATGGCAGAGACATGGTTACAGGCTAGCTGGGGCGATGAGAGCCCACCGGTGCACTCAGGGCCCTGACTCACCTCTGGTGCGTGTCCTTCCAGCACAAACTTCTGAACCAGTGACAATAGCAAGACAGTTGTGCCAGACAACCCCAAAAACAGCTTCCTGCCATCGCTGGCTCTCTCACTTTCATTTCTGGCACTGATTAACAAATGTGGAGAATGGTAAGTTAGGAGAAAACCAGAATACTAACTTTGCTGTAGGTTTTTAAACTCCACTGGTCCACAAAGATAACTGATGATATTTGTAATAAAAGGTTTACCATAAATTTTCAGACTATTTACTGAATATGCTGTTCACTCAGAAACCACTCTAATTTTCATTTCCATAAGAACAGTCACAAATACAATGGCACCCAGTTTAAAGCTGGACTAACCTTTGATGGGCTGCTGCTGAATGGCCACTTTCCAACTGAAAATAGCAACATTCAAAAAGTTTGTCCAGTTTTGCTGAACCTGCAGCCATAAATGGTTTACAATTTGGTAATGCTCCTTGTCTGGGTTGCTGTAGGTCCGTTGGGTGCTTTGTAGGGCTTCAGCAAGGTTACCGAGGTGAGCAGACTCCCCCTCTGAGAACTACCAGCCAGAGCAGGGCCCTTGGAGACCTTGGTCACCATCCCTCCATACTCCCTCGCAGGTGGGTAAGAGAAGAAAGTCACGCACAGCTGCGTTTCACATGGCTGGTGCCAGCCCAGTCCCCTTACTGGAGAAACAGGCTGGTTCCAGAGATGTGGGACCCTGAAGACAGTGTCCAGCAGCTGCAGCTCCATTCAGATCTAGCACATCCCACTTTCCCACAAACGACAGTTTCACAGCACTGCGAATGCTCCTCATCACCATAATCAAATGTCAGAAAAATGTGCCACTGAGCTGCGAGAAACCCACCCAGAAAAGGAGCAGCCACCCTTGAAATGCCTTCACATGAACAGGGTCAAAAGGAGGGAGCGCGGAGGAAGCCCAGTGCCCTCGTTACGAGAGTGTGCAAACAACATGGAAGTAGGACACCACGGTAAAGTCGGGACTTTACATAAAAATTTACATACATTTTCGCTTACATAAATATGGTTGGCAGGTCAGCCAAGCTTTGAAATAGCGGTGGTCAGCCTCAGGGCCACACGGGAACTGTGGAGCAGGATAGGAGTCCCTGGACAACAAGTGACCCACATAAGAGTGGACTTACCCCACTGGGAAATCCAGAAATCTCCACCAGGGAAATGAGGAAAAGGTGCTGTTCGTGGCTCCAGATCTGCTTATTCCTTTACCTCCTGCAGTACCTATACCAACTTTAGCCTTTCAGATTAAGAAGCCTCTAACCAAGGAGCCTCTGGGGCTTAGTTTTTGCTTGACTTCCTTCCTCTGTGCGTCCAGGCTCGATGCTCTCTTTGGCTCGGCAGCTTGCAGAAAGCCTTGTCCTGAAGAGGTTCCAGCCTAAGCTAACATTACAAATGAACCGAGCCCTGATACCATCATTTCCCAGTGTGACTCTGGGCACAATGAACAAATGATTTATCTAGGTGGCCGGCGCAGAGCCAGGGTGAACACAGATCCTCCATCAGCCCCGTGTGAGCCAGGACTGTCATTTCCTACAAGAGAAATAAAAGAGAAATTTCCTACAGGTAAATAAAATGGTCTGCATTCTCGTACTGCAGCCAAACATCGCAACGCCTGCTCCCACTCCAAGCCACAGAGACCAATGATCGCCACCAGCACGGCTGCCTTCGAAGAGCGGTGGCTGGAGGAGAGGCCAGAGCAGGGAGCGGAGCTGTGCATCTCCTCCTGCTACCGGACCCTGAGCAGACGCAGGCTGCTCGTCTTGCCTCTCTAGCGACTCGAGGAGATGGAGCTGACAGAGCAGTGAATGTCATTTTCAGCTAGAAATTATTTCACCAAGGACAGACCTGAAAATCTAAAGTCTCTCTGAAATCCTTATTTGATCTGTAATCGACCACAAAATTCTTTCTTTCCTCTCTTTTGCTGGCACTGGCACTGAGGGCAGTGGCAGCTGGCTCCTAAGCTCCCCTTGATTCTCCTGGTCTGATCTTCATGCTGCTGTACTTGGCTCTTTAAAGGATGGTCGGGACCTTTGCAGAGCAGCCTGGAAGGAGCAGCTCCTGCTGCTGCCGGGGGGAGCGCAGGCAATTCCCAGTGATGCTGCATCCCCTAAAATAAGCATTTCCCTGGCTTGCTGGCTTCTTCTCTGCAGGGTTCTCCCGCAGCCCGCTGCTAGGATATTTCCCACTGCTTCCCCAAAAGAATAGCTCTTCAAAGCCATGCACTGAATCAGTAGATCCTTCTGCAGATAGCCCCCGCTTGCCCCAGCGCTGCCCTGCTTGAACTCCAGCATAAACCAATGCCTGATAACTGGACAAGGATGAAATTCCAGCCCCCACCCCCTCCGCTGTGGCTCCTTCCACAAAGGTCAGCCAGGGATGGTACAGAGGGGCGAGGACTGACAGTGCACCCCTGGAAGGACTTTATGGCCACTGTTCGGCTCCTGGAATATGTCCTGCATCCCAAAATACAGAAGGAGGACATAAATCAGAGCATGTGATCCACATGGCGTCTTTGCCGGAGCTTCATGCTCCTGGTTGCCAGATTGGCTAATTCTTTGTCATTCAGTTTTGAAAAGTGAGCAGAAGACCTAAGGGAGAAAACAAGAGGGACGATTCACTTTTTCCGGGAACAGTGACTGAAGAATGAAGACATGAAATCCGACACGAAATGGAAAGGCCTGAATCACAAGTTGCAAACCTCAGCGTAGGCTCTAAAATAACCTCACTGAGTCCTTTTCAAGACTAGCTCAGACGAAAAGCTGCATGAGCAGAAAACACCGAGGGCCAGGCTTGTTTCCAGGCAGGAGACCCACAAGCCTGGGAGACATCCTGCCTGCAGCCCCGTACTCCCATCACACCGAGTGTGCAAGTGAAAATATGACACGAGGCTTGCCAACCCTCTCCTCTCAGCCTTGTCCTCTTGTTTACTGATACAACGAGCCAATTTTACCTTTCCGGGAAACCCTCTGAGGATCTGGAGTGGGAGCCCGGTGAAGAACAGCAACCAAGCGTGACCTGCGAGCGCTGACACACAAACGCGTTGAGGGATGAAGGCTGGGACAGGCACCACAAAGGAGCTGCAGAGCTTCAGGTCCCCTGGCAGGGAACTGGTCAGCTCATGTCATCCCAGGATGCTTGGCAAAACCGCAGGCAAAAGAAAGGGTCAGGAGTCCCTGGAAACAACATGGTGGGAGAACTGTTTGTATTGTATTTTGATGAGCAGAACAAAACTGACTGTCTGAAAGATAATGGAGCAAACCTGAGACCGGTTTGTCGTTACACCAGTACCTGCGAAGCAGCTCTGGGAAGAAAGCGCTTAAACTGAGCCCCTCCAAAGGGCACGGGGTGACTCGTGACCTTCTGCTCTCCAGCACAGAGCCCCAAATGCTGCCCCAGCCCTTACGGCTCCTTTCAGCTGCAGCAACACCCAGCAGGCACTGCCAGAGCGGGACCACGGCTGCTGGAGAAGGGCTTGGGTGAGGGCTGCTCGTCCCGGCTTTGCCACCCCCAGCTCTCCCCACTTCCTCACTCTCCAAGAACTCATTTCTCCCTGCACTGTAAAAAGCACAGCGTGAACTGTCGCTGCCTGGGATGTATCTGGTGACACAGTTTTCAGCTTGAATCAAAACAGACGTGTCAGAGAGCCCTGGAAGCAGAGTCACTCAATGAATGCGTTTTCTCTGTTTTCTTCACCCTGTAAAAAAACTTATTTGGAATTGTAGGAAATGATGGTAGGTGTGAAGAGAGCAGCACAGTCCTAGGGCAGAGCCCACAGAAACTCTGGCCTGGTTGATTTCTACGAGCTGCCGGATTTTCACATTTTCCTGCATCTTTAGCCTCTGACACGGGTCTGAAACTCCGCTAAGCATCATTGTTTAATTGAGTTCCTTGGATCAGCTGCTCCCTACCTGTCTCAGTCTCCTAGTCTGCCCATGGTCTCAGTTTGGGTTCCAGGCTCCTGGGGAAGGATTTTTCCGCCACCACCCACTGATGCACTGGAAATGACCCTCAACTGCAGACAACACCAATTACACTACTGGGAAGATTTAGCCATATTGGTTAAAATTCATGTCCCCGTTGGGCGCAGAGGTAATTAAATCTTACTATCATTATTGTGTAATAAAGGGCAACTGAAATCTATTTAATATGTGCTGGGCGAGAAGTGCTTCATTATAAAACTCAGTTATATATCCTTAGGGAACACTGCTCAGAGAGCAGAGAAATGGCAAGCAAAAAACCAAAGCTGTCTGGGAGGAAGGAGCGCGTTTCTGGTGGCAAGGTTGCTCTGGAGCCCACTGGGGTGCAGTCAGGAGCCCGACGGGCTGGCTGTGGCGTTTTGGAGAGACAGGGCGAGCGAGGGATGTCGTGACTGCAGACGCCCCAACGCAGACCTCCTACCTGCGGTGGGGACCTCCGGGCGCGTGCTCAGGTCCCCAGTGCAGGAAGCCAGCGCTGTCGTGACGGGTGATTCCTGCAGAGACGTGCTCTTGGAGAAAAGCTTCATTCTCTAGGCTACACATCCTGGGTGCATTTTAGTGACTTCTCACAGGAATTATAGCCTGGGCGTTGATTCATGCAAAAGCTCTGCAGGAGACACTGGGAGCATCAGGTGCCACATGACTTGGCAATGCAGAAAGAAATCTGTACAAGTGTTTTTCAGGGCTGCCCACTAAAAGCAAGGATTTGCAAACAGTCCTTTAAATTTAAGGTTTAATTTTCTATTCTCACAAAGCCAACGGATGAAAGTAAGGACTCTCCAGAACTTCTAACCCTGCCATCAGTGGGAAGTAAAGCCCATAAGAAATTGGGAAGTCCACAGGAAAATATTTTTCAAGCTTCTTATGGGCTATGGTTTTTTCTGAGGACCTTGCTTACTGCTAGGAAAGCATGTGGGCGCAAAGACTTCTGACCTTTTGCAGTTGCGTATATGTTATGCCAGCAGATCTGCTGGGACTATTTTAATAGGACTAATTATAGTTAACAGTAATCTGGAGGAGCAAGTGTAGGGACTAGTTGGGATCGTGCAGCTGATGTCATGACTCTGACAGGTAGCAGCAGATGTTAGGACTTTCTAAGGCCCGTGAGTCACGGTCAGCCACCGGATGAAGCTCTGAGCCATTGTGTGATTCAGAGACTGATGAGCAAGTTGGATGAGCAAGATGAAGGAGCCTGCTAGGCTGCTGCAGAGAAACTGCCTTTCACACATCAGCAGCGCACAGTGTTTGCTGCAAATGGGTGAGGATGGTGAGCCGTCCACACTGATACAATTCCCAGGGCTTGAATCATCTTTTAATTCAAAACTGTCTTGCTTTCGATCACACAAAGCATATTTTGGAAGTTGCTTTGAGCTATTCTCTTGCCACGGAACTAGTGCCATGCATCTTCTGCAAAAATACTTCAGCTGCATCGTTTACTGATTCATTGATGGTAAAGGCAGAAGTAACCATTCAATCATCTGGTCTGATTTCCTGTGTGGCCAAAGGCGGATAATAATCCCATCAGGACACCCAGCCTCAAGCGCAAAGGCTTGCCTCTGGCTAAAAGAGATCCCCTAGGAGGGTGTCTAGTCACCTCCTCTGAGGGTTTTTTCTCCAGGTTTGTCACCACATGTTTCCAGCAGCCCATCACTTCTTGTGGGAAGGGCTACGGCAGCAATCACATACAGCCAAGGTCTCCAGCCTGGCCTGACACCAGACTGTGGCTGCCAGAGGACTTCTGGAGACTTCCAGGCATCTTCCCTCTGGCCGCGGCATGGGAAGTCACCCACTGAGTCCCTCGGTGGCAAAACCAGATCTCCTGCTTTCCGGCTGGTGTCCTCACCACAGGGATCTCCATCTGTTAGCTAGCGGTTCCTTCCAAGCAGATAACACCACCCAGAAAACCACCAAGCGCTCAAAGGCAATTCCTGTCTTTAGGAAAGCTGCCCTCCAGCAGCGGCACTTGGCCTCTCATTAGTGAGGGTGTTCTCACTTGGCTTCGATTAATATCCTTGATGCAAATGCAGTTTTGGACTCATGTTTACAGCAGGGTGTGAACCCCAGCACAAGTTGAGAGCCTTGCGTATTTACCAGTTGCCAGCAGAGTCAAAACCAATACACAAAACGGGGCTATTAGCCATCAGTGCCTGAGCTGCTTCAGAGCTCCTCGGAGCTGCACCGCAGGAGGAGAAGCTGCAGAAGCAGCACAGCAGCCTGGCTGGAGCCTGCCGAAAGCAAATGGAGATTCACTTGGCAAAACACAGACCTGGATCAGGAGGCTGAGTTGCTCTCCAGGGACAGTTTTTTACTCTGGGACCTGTTTTAGAGGCCACTTTAGAGTCTTAGAAAAAGACTGTGGAGAACACGCCATGGATAATCACCTGGATCCTGACAAAGGAAGAATAAAAGCAGTATTGATTTCTGCTGTGGGGACAGTTTGGTCCTCCAGGCGCTGCATCTCCCATGAGCCAGAGGCTTTCACCTCGTTACCTACAAACTCAGCCCAGTTATAGATTTACCACCCAGGTACTGGGCTGCTGGTTGAGTAAAGCCTTGAAAGCCCAGGTGACCTGTGGTCAGGAAGCCAAAGACTATGAGTTCTGACTCATTGCATGCAGCTTTTTTCCTTACAGCATCCTTTCCACTGCATTGCACCATGTATTTACGAGTTGACTTCACAGTACGCTCACACACTCAACATGCAATAAACATGATCCAGCCATGATGGCTGGAAACTGTGTGGTGGGGTAGTACAAACCTGTTCGCTATTTCCTACTCCTAATCAATCCAGCCAATTAGTCTTACTAGTGTCAGAGTCCTCATTGCTCAGTTTCACAGACAAATCTGCAGTGTCAGCTGCTTAACTGCCCCTCTCCATGCTGGGCTTCGTGCCGATCGATATGCTCACTGCTTATCCCGACCAGCGACACATCTGCAACACGTGTGACCGCGCTGTCATGCGGTGGCCTGAATCCAGGAACACGTGACCACACGCCTCCCTCCACGCCTGTCTGTGGTCCCACCAAAGTTCACGTTAAAAGCAACCTTTCTCATTGCTGTTGAGATGAGACACTTGGGGCAGACCCCGGGAGCCAGAGAGCGCCGTCGGCACCCCGAAAGGCGAAGGCTGGCCATACGTGGGGGATTCTCTGCGGAAGCAGACACTCCAGACCGCGGCTGGTGCCAGCCTGCAGCCTGCACGCCTAATGAGCTGAGCGCTCGGACATGCTCTGAATTCCCACGGGCAATTATTCCAGAGAGCCGATGCAGCTCAATTTGATTAGCAGTAACTACGGTGCTCTGTGAAGTTAGCGCAGCCTCTGCTCTAATTGCTCATGTAGGCATGAGATAGCTGTTTTCCTCATGACCTCCTCTCAGAGCATCCTAACCATGAGCTCCTACCTAGAGGAACATATTCTCTGGAGTGTTCCTCTGCTCTCTGTGCAACCTGCCTATCGCTGCCATCGCTTAATCGCTCCCAAGCGTGACCGAGCGTTCTCTGGTGCAACACTGCAGATCCGCTCCACAGAAAGGCTGATAGCAGCCTGCCCTCAGGGGCCAAAAGCCGCCCTCAGGCATGCCAAAGCCCTCCTCAGAACCTGCTCTTCAGAGCTGTCCCCCAGCTCACTCTTACCGCTTTCAGGGGAAAGACTGTCCTGTGACCTGTGCAAAAGGTTTTCTGAGTCATCAGGCGCCCATTCCTAAATAGCTGCTAATTGTTCTGACAATTAGAATAAGGCATTGTCCAGACCACAGTAGTCTAAAAAGCTCTCCTTTTGGGTAAGAGCAGCAGAAGAAGCTTCTCCAGTCTCTCCCAGTGCAGCCACATTTTTGCCATCAGGTTGTCCTCACTCAATGTGTCCTGCCGGACCCCGACCCAGCTCATTCCCCCAGCCCAGTGGGAAGCGGCAGAACCAGGGCAGGGCCGGGCCAAAGGTACTGCTGGCGCAGTGGTGGGACAGGGCTGCCAAGGAGCTTGTCCTTGCAGCCACACTTGAGAGGACAGCATGTGGAGTTGAGAGTGGAAGACTTTTTAACCAAGATGCCGCAGGTTGTGAGTCCCAGGCAGGTTCCTGTGCATGGCCAAGAGCAGGGAATCCCGAGAGCTGTCACTGAGCATCTCCTGCCAAGGAGAGGCTTTGATGTGGAGAAAAACTAGGCATGGGGACCCTCCTAGTCCTTGGCTGATGCTCTGTAAGTACGGCTAGTTTTATTCCAGGGACAGCCAGTTTGACAACCAACTCACACCAGCAGGGTGCCAAGGCTCCTGGAAGGGCCAGAGGACCTCAACCAATTAACCTTGATGGCTAAATGAGGACATGGGTTGCCAGGCCATGGAACCATCTGAGCTGCTCGCCTCTCTCTCTCCCTCCCCAAGGGATGCCAGTTGAAGGTATTTCTGCACTGCACAGTCAGGCACCTCTGCAGGGCACACAGCTCAGCTGGGAGCCCTCGGCAAGAGGCTGGGAGCTTTGTCCACCCCAACTGGCCTCCTCAGCAGTAAGGGAGCAGGTCAGGAATAGCAGCCACACCAACCTCATGGCCGAGTTTGCTTTTGCTTTGTAGCTGGCTTTCGGCTCCCCTGCCTGTGAAACACGGAAGGCTTCAAGACAGGTTCTGCCAGGAAAGGTTTAACAGAGACTGGTGCTGCAAAGCCTGGGCTGGGACAGGAGGGAGACAAGGCTAGCACAGGGGTGGCAATCACTGTGCCAGAGCAGGATCAGCAGACCCCGTGCCAAAACAGCTCCTGCAGGAGCTGTGCGGGGATCCTGTCCGGGTGTCCCTCTCTGGCTTCTCTCCGCAAACCAGGTCTCTGCGCTTCAAAGCTGGAGTGGAGGGAGCACCCAGTGCTGCTGCTGGAGGCTTTCAGCTGCGGCGGGATGCTCCTGGTTGTTCTGAAGCTTTCTGCAAGTGCATGAGGCAAACAGAGCCTGCCTGGAGGCTGCAGACGGCAGCCCCCCACCCCAGCCCGCGCAGCTGCAGCACTGCTCCCCATCTGCCCGCTCTCTCCTCTCCTCCCCAGCCTCCCTTTCCCGACACATCTCATTATCACAAACAACAGCGGCTCCTCGAGGGTGGTGCGGAGGAGGTGCGGTGTGGGTGCCGGTGTCTTCTCGCCTGCGTGTCCCCAGGGCTGCACATGCAGGAGGACCAGGAGCCAGAGGGCACAGGGTGAGGAGGCAGTGCGATATGGGGGTGGAAAAGCTAGAGCAAGCCTCCCTGACAAGTACTGGAACCTGAACTGGGACAAACGTTAAGCATCCCTCCCCGTGAAAAGATTTTAAGTTTTATACAATTCAAAGAGAAACATAATGTTACCTTTACTATCACCGAGCAATTGGAGCAGGTGGGGGAACAAGGTGGGAGAAGCGTAGGTGGCTCATCCTCTTTTTAGGGCAGCCCAGAGCCCATGTGCAAGCCACACTGTTGTACCTCTTTCAGTCAGATGACTACTGTGGGACTATGAATCCACCAGAGATCAGTCTGGCTGCACCCAGGAGAGCATTTCCCATCTGCTATCTTTTGCGTGGCAGCATCAATGCTTCAGAGACTTTCCTGATTAGTAGTCTGCTCTAGAACGTCCTCAGAGGTCTCCTAGCACAGAGGGTCCAGTTACCCATGCTCCATTCTCTTTTATCATCTATGTATTCTGCTCCATCTGGAAGGACACAGAAACTTCCTTCAAGCTGAGCCCATGCCATGGTGGCAGGACCTGTTCTCTCCGTCAGCCACATGTTCTGTTAAGGATGGTCTCTAAGCAGGGACTGGTGACGAGTGTGGCTTGGAGGATGGGCTGTGGCAGCAGGGTACAGCCAAACAGGCTCATCTTTCTGCAAAGGTCTCTATATTCCAGGCAAGAACAAGGAAACCTTGCCAAGAACCACTGGGTCGATTTTAGGAATTGCTCGGTTACACCAGTGCTTCAGCTGCTCCCCAAATCAGCCATCCTGGTGAAATGAGCTCTGCACTCGGAACTCAGGCTCTTGCAGCATATTCTCGCTGGATACAGCCATTCATCAAAGATTCAAGCTTTGTGGAAACAGCATGCCTGATATAGCCTGGAAAACCTATGAACTCAGGCTATGAGCCAGCAGAAAATCTGTCTGTCCAGCCTCCAAGCTACCAGCAGAAGCCCTACAAATCACTCCTGCAGATGCTTTTCCAGCTGCCACAGCCCACAGAGAGATTTCCTTGTTAAACTAGCAATAAAAAGGAATGCCAGAGAGCTAATGCCGGAGAGAGACCAGGGCAGATGCAACTGATGTGTGGAAGAAGAGGGGGACAGGAGGACATCTGGCTTTGAGGTTTGAGCAGCAGAGCAGGTAAAAAAGGTCACCGTACCACTGAATGACCATCCAATTTTGGGTGAAGCCAACTGTTACGTTGGTCACATATGCTACCTTCATGCTTGCTTTGCAGCAACTCTCCAGAGCTCACCAGCGTCATGCTAATGGCAAGAAAAGTGTTAGATCAAACATCTTAAATGACATCTTCACTGGCAGAAGAGACAAGGTGTGTGGTAGCAGTAGTTGTACCACGCAGGTGGTGGCTCATCCTGGGTCAGTGTCAAGATGGGCAGACGGATCTGCATCCGGAATCTGCAAGCAGCAGATTTCATAGCCGGCTTTGACCTGGAGACAGCATTACCATGGTGAAAGGCAGTACGGGAAGTGAACAGGGACTGCCAGTGGCAGGCTCAATGGTCCCCTAGAAATTAAAACAAACAGTTTGTGTGGCACCTTCATTGGCCTTCACCAGATTTTCCCCACTCGCTGAGCCCCAGAGCAGGTCCAGAGGAGTCAGGGTTCAGCTCTGCAGAACGTGGGCTGAGGACAGCAACACACAAGTGGCCTCTGTGTTTGTTGAAGGGATGCTCGGGTCTCTCACGCCTCCCCTAGCACTGTCTGTGAACAGAGCAGACTCCTCCTCAGCACCATGCCCGAGCCATGGATTTAACTTTTCAGAAACTGCAGCTGAAACACTCTCCGTAACTTCCCTGTGCAACAGACCACTGCATTAAACAGGGCTCTGCAGTGCATCTGCTGTGGCTATCTCTGCTAGTGAGGTCTCTGAAAAGACTAGAAGTCTTTCAAGCTAAAAATAGAGATAAATATAGCCTGTTTTCACCAGAATAAACAAAGAATAATTAACTTATTTAAAAGAATAACCTCAAAGCAATTAGTAAAGGCAAATGAGAACTGAAAAAGGCTTATCATAAACTAGTTTAGACTTTTAGGCAGGTTCTCACCCCGTTTGAGCTGCAGTAAAGTCTGATCCTTTTCTTGCTCACCTGCTGCAACCTGAGCAACCTTCTCCAGTGGGACCAGCCTTGGTAGCTCCCCAGGGAAGGGATCCCCGCTGCTTCTCCTTACAGAGACGCAGCAGAGCTACAGGCAGAGCTGAGCATTGGTAAGCAGTGACAGTCACAGCATGTCTCCCTGCCTGCCTGGCAGCTGGCTCCTGGGAAGCCTGAGAGGACAATGCCGGGGTCTCCCCACAGATCCATGCATCACCTTTTCCAGGCCCCTGACTTCGGTGATGCCAGCTGTTCTGCAGGCAGGAGGTGCTGCCAGCCCTGCGGTGCCCAGTGGGGTGGGCAGCGCTGGGAGGATGCTGGCCGGCACGGACCCCGAAGAGCCCCGGGCGTGATGCACGCTGCAGCCGGGGAGCGGGCAGCGGTCCCCGGGGAATGCCTCTCTGCGCCCAAGGACAGCCCCCTCCGTCTCGGGGCGCAGAGGACGGGCTGCTGCCTGGCACAGCCGACACGCTGATTCCCTCCGTCCTTCATCGCAAACAAGCTGGCCCCAATTTGCACAGCATGGCAGATAATTGACCTGTGACAACTGAGTTCAACACAAATTAGCCTGGTTTAGAAAGACAGCTTCATTGCTCTTCCAGCCAGAGAAAGCTAGTTAATCCAAGCAAAGGAGGAGAAATCATTAATTCCCACTTGCTAAAAGACTGATTCCATCGATGTCCTGGCAGGTTAGCATCTCTGGAGTCCTGGCTTCACAGCTGCCAGGTAGATCCCTGGCCTGGTACTGGCTTTGTTTTAACTACTTCCCAAGTAGCAGCAAAAAGCCTCTTATCCAGTCACTTCCTTGAGCAGAAAAGTGATATGAGAACATCTCACTCTCTCATCATTTGATTTTGCAACTGGATGTTTGGGATCTAATGCATGCCAGAAACGAAAATATCCCCGGAATTATAAGGGCTCAAAGAGCTTTGCATTAATGCTGTATGCAGATGATGCGTTAATATATTTATCTGATCCAGCTCAATCTCTCCCTAATCTATTAGCATTAATATCGGAGTTGGGGGATAGAGCCAGATAGAAAACAAACTGTGCAAAGCTACACTTCATCACCTCCAGACACTCTTGATTAAGCGTTTTGCAAAGGCAGAACAGTAAATTGTTCTCTCCGAGTTCACAGCACCTTGAATCTGTGACAAAGCAAATATCGTAAGGAGAGAAGGACTCCTGGCCAGACCTTCCACTGTGAAAAACCCTCTGGGCTTTGGGTATGGTCATTTTTAAATACCCGTTCAGCTGCAAAATCTCACTGGCACTGGAGAACATCCCTGTGTGGGACAAACCCCACCCGTCCATCCAGGCACGAGTTTCCCCTTTTGCAACTCCCTGCAACAAAGGTAGCAAAGAGGAGAGCTGAAGCCCTGGCGTTTCCAAGCTACAAAATGTGGACAGAATAAAGCGCTTCCCTCCGCACTCACGCACGAATTCTGAGCCTCCCTGGCAGGCTGCCTTCGCGTGTCGGGGCCATGGGTTTTCAGGAACAGGCAGCAGCAGCAGCTCCCCTGGCAATACGTATACCTGGGTTTTGTTGGAAGTCACTTTGCAGCCTGTTCGCATGAAACAGACCATCCCATGCTGCAATTTAGAGGTCTGAGACCCTGTTAGAGGGAAGGGGGCTTCCCCTGCCAGTGGTGCAGGTCCCAGGAGGCAGCTACCAGCAGCACATACCACCTCCGCCACTGACTGAGCAGAAATCTCCTGCTGCAGTGCAGACTCTGGGGCTTGACTGCGCGTGTGACCGGCTCCAGAAAGCAGCAGCCTCCTGCCTCAGCCTGGGGGAAAATCTCTTCCAGCTCCTCATGCTCTGACACACTGCAGACCACGGCAGGCTGCGGTGTATTACACCTACAAATTCCCTTCTGCTTCTGACCTAGGTGGGAAGAGCAGTGTCCATTTTCCTAGAAAGGGTACTGCATTTAACAGTGGGGGCGAGTCAAGACTGAGGGCTAGGAGACAATTCTTCTGCAGCAAAAATAATTAGGACATGCTTGCTGTGTCATTTGAACAAAAGTTCTTTGATTCCCTCAAACATCCCAATGAGTGTAGCCCGAGTGATGAAATATATATTTCTTTGCCTCATGAATCAGAGGTACAGAGACAGACTGATCTGGTTCTGCAGTGTGTCCTTCACCTGAAATCAAAAGTCAAACATTTCTCTGCCTTGTGAGTGAGATAAGCCCTGGGTGAATAATGCCTCTGCCTCTATCGTAAGCCCTTGCAGTTCCAAAATACATAATACAAACGTGTAACCATAGTCATTACATTTACAGGAATTATAAAGGTTTGTTTTAATTGGCTTTGGTTTGTTTTCCAAATTGTATTTGCATTCTTGAAATGACATAAATTGCATGGCCTAAAGGAGAAAGCAATGTTGAAAGGTGCAGGCATCCAATCACGACCTGTCTTTAGACACTGCTGAAAATGAAGACCCGCAATTAATGGCCAGGACAAGTAAAGAGCAATGCAATCAATGGGATGAACAAGCTATGAAAACCCTCTAAGAAGCATGAGAGGTATTTCATTAGATGCTGCCACTGCTTGCTGGGGACTCAACAGGAGCTTCAAGCAGCACCGGTATTGTTAGCATGCAGTAGAGACACCTCAGCAAGCACCTCCAAAACAGTCTCCACCAACCGATGGCAACAGGAGAACCTGCCAAGTGTGGACATCCCTGTGGTTTCTAGAGGGCCAAAACCACGTTGCTGTCTTCTCAAAGAAGAGCAGAGCCCAAAAAATTCATGCCAGCTGCCCGGCAGGACATTCCCCCTCACCCCAAGGGGACAGCACAAACACAGCTCTATATTGTGCTTGCTGTCCTTTTCATCTTTGAAAGGTCTTTTTGTACCTCAGCACTTCCCGGTAAGATCCAAAGTGGATTTCAGCTGATGATCCTCTTTTTGTACCTATTTCTTCTGTATCAGCCCAAGAAAACTTCACCCCAAATGACCTTGATCAATTGTTCATGATACATTTAATAAATCCTTTTCAATTCAACTGTTCTAACAGCGGGGTCCGCAGTCCCAAATGTGTCACCGTAAATGCATGCTTACTCCGTGGAGATCTACTGCAAAGGTGAAAAATATATCAGATACTAAAGAACTGAGAAATGACAAGTACACGTGAAAGAGAACAGAAAGCTCACAGATTTGCACTGCTTTCTGGTTTGCCCTCAAAACTGAATCTGTGTGTTCAGACCAACAGAATTGGATGTATCTACGTATAATCTATGCACTGTTGATTGTGTACTTTGCTTCTTGATGAAGGAATGAATTTGCAGATTTTGTGGGATTTTCAAGTGTCCTGCTTTATATACAGTGTCCCATGGAAAATTTGACCTGAAAAGATGCTCACGTTAAATTACTTAGTAAGTGCATCTATGACACAGTAAAAGGAGAAGTCCCTAGCAAATTTAGCTCCAGTGTTGGCTCTGTTATTTATCCAGCTGACCAATCTATATTCTCATATTCCAGCTGTGCAACTAAACTGCCCCTTGGCCGGTCCATGAAGTTGCCTCCTACTCCTTCTTTCCTGGGCAGGTGACCAAGGCGGTCTGGAGAAGGGACTGGGCAGCACCTTGCACTGCTGCTCCTGTCTGACAAGACCCCGGGTGCATCGCGTGAGAATGGGGTGTGCAGAGGCTGAACGGATTTGAGGAGGTCGCAGTGGATCTCAGCCCTGATTTCAAGCACACCCATAGCACTGCTGCTGAGTTGGGCTGGACTAACTTTCAGACACCACTGCCTTCCTCTGCGATCAGGAGTATCATGAGAACATGCTTTGCCACAGCATCTAGGTCCAAGTAAGCCATGCAGAGAAGAAGGGTTAATTGTCCACCATCAGATATCATATAAACCACTCATACGCTGGGAGGACTACAAACAGCACACAGCCTCCTTGCTTTTAAAACTCTTGGTATATGATTGTCAATAAATGTGAAAAGTGAGCCTTAACATTTCCTTGGCAGAACAGGGAAGAAGAGAGGATGCCTCACAGTAAATAAACTACTACTAGAGACCCATGTAATCATGGGGACAGGAGGGACAGGGCACGAGGCGAGGTCCTGAAGGCAGCCCTTGATATGTGGAGCTTGATTTTCTTGTTCATAAGAGAACCTGGGTTTTCATGGTCTCTGCTGAGGTACAGGAGCTTCTGGAAGAAGTCTGCTCCTGGCTAGCCGGCCGTGGGGGACAGGCACTGCCCAGGACACCAACATCTGGCTCTCTGCCTGGGCTGCCGGTTAGCTGCATTTTGAATTCCCATCCACCGCAACAGAGGGGAAATGTTAAGCCAGTCGCAGCTGAGCAAACGCCACTCCAGAGATGAGCTAAGGATCCCAGAGCCGCTCTTCAGGGAAAATGTGGCATGTACAGGAAGGGATTGCTTTGGTTTCTGTTGCTAGCGACAGGAGAGTGATCAAGATTTCTACAACAGACCTTGGCTCAGGCTCTAATTAGCAACTCAAGCATGTGTTTTCGGTTCTTTCAACTGTGTGAGAAAGACTCAAAAGCCTCAGCTATTGCTCACAGCAGACCTGAGTCTTGATGTGACATCAAGAGGCAGGCAAGATAAGAGTCTACAACCCTACTTCATTCTTTAGAGAGACGTGTAGGTACATTTTCCTTTTGTTCCCTCTGTTCTCTTTCACAGAGACTTCACCTCCTGGAGAAACGCCCCTGGTCTGTCCTGTGGTGCTGGAAAGGAGCAGAGCCACAGCCAGACCACAGCTGAGGGGTGTCCTCCAGCTTTGCAAGATATAACAGGAGCCACCAGTCCTGACATCCCTGGACTCTCCTCATCTCCTGCCCTGAAGAAGCCATCCTCTGCCCTCCCCAACATGGCTAGCAGAGAGGACAAGAGCGGGCGGAGGTGACACTCGAACACTGCCCACCCAGTGCTGCGTCCTGCCAGTACTGAGAGGTGTCTGGGGCTTGCCTCTAGCCTTTAAAATCTCTGGGAATGTTCACACGCGTACGTGGAGGCAGACACGTAGGCACACAGACACACGTGGATGTGCTTGCTCATCCACGCACACACATGCATATGCAGGCACACGCGCAAGCCCACGTTCAATACAAGATTGCAAAGCCAATCAGTAGTTAAAAAGGAGATTGCCTGCATAATCACCAGTAAGGCCTCTTGTGAATACTTCTTAGGAGGTTGAGTTTAATCATATGATTATTCATAGCTTTTTGCACAAAACACCTTTCTTATTCAGTAAGGCTGGACTTGCCTGGGAATCAGTCTGTGCTGCGCCATAAAGGAATCTGCAAATTCTTGTGACTGTGATGTTGAACACAGGTTCGGAAAAAAAACAATCTGTCCCTGCTCCTCCAACAGGATCACATCTACTTCTTGTCAAGTGACTCAAAGTAGGATGCGATCAAGTGGTCACAAATCACATACTCTTCATTTTCTGGATGACCAGCTTCGCACCCTGGTTTGCAGAATAGCCAAGGGCTCGCATCTGCACCAGAGTCCAACCGACTCGCACACTAAACAAGTGAAATGTTTTGAAAGATCTGCTTATGAAGAATTAGATCCTTCATGTCTCTTATCGAAAAACCAAAGGGAGCTTCTGATCTAGGTGCCTGGAGAGTGCCACTGTGCCCGTGGAACAGTGATGCTGCGCCAGTGGCAGGAGAACATAAAACCTTCTGCAATGCAAAGCGCACTGCAGAGAACCCTGCGGGGACAAGGTGAGCAGGGTGGGACTAGTACATACAGCAAAGAAGGGCCTGAGGCAACCAAATTATTACAAAGTATTATAGAGCTGCTCCTTTAGCACCATCCAAGCAGCACACCAGCTGAGGTAGAAGTTTCTGGGACAAATGGTCTGCGGCTGTGACATTTAAGAGCAGGGAACAATACATACAGATAAGGGAGCTGGAATTATTCGCACATAGGTCAGCCTAAGCCTGGTATTTCACAACTATTCTCACTCCTTTAAATCAAGTTCCTAGGCACTCTCCCTTTTTAGCTAGACCAGCAACCTGCAGAACCAGTGAAGGTGGAATCCAGGTTTTCTGAGGATTTTGCACCATTCCTTTCTGCGCTGCCGAATCAGATGGTGGGATGTAACAACTCAAATGCTTCTGAAACCAAGGGCCATTGCTGAAATGCTGACTTATCTTCCCTCGCAGCTTTTGTCCTGCTCTGTTGTTGGCTCTGTTTAGCCCCGGTGTCAAAAGGCAGAACTCCGCTGACCCCACTAGATAATGACCCCTGCTCAGTGTAGCCAAGCGATGGCCTTTCAAGAGCTTGTTTCTCTTCAACACTTTTCTGATCTTGGCACCCATTTTAGGACATCAGCCCTAACTCACCCAGATGGAAGAAATTTGTGGGGAATTACACTCTGCTCCTCAGCCAGGACAGCCCATAGCTGTCCTTGGGTGTCAGGAGAGCACTGGGGCTCATGCCCTGTTCTGTGCCGTGAGAGCAGCAGCATTCAGAGACATAGCTGCCCTAAATACCCACCGGTGCCTGCGATCGCTGTGGCACCACTCGCTTTGCTCTGCAGGTGCCTGTGACAGGGACAGCACCAGCCCACACAGAGTCACTGAGGCACAGCAGAAAAGACCCAAATAGTGCCGATGCCTCAGACCTGCCCCAATACAGGGCTCCTTCAGACTCCAGGAAGAGCCAAGAATATTGCCGGCTGGTCTTAAGGGAGGATCACACAACAGGAGAGGGTGGATGGCAGAGCACGGGGGGAGAGCAAATGGGAAATCGTAACTGTGGGACTCCAGCCCAAGGGGTGCCCTGCCAGCACCCAGAGTTTCTCTGTCCACCACAGCAGCCTAAGGATGGAGGGGACATCCCAGCACTGGTGGTGTTGGCGAAGTGACGCTCAGCAGATTGAGCAGCGCTTGCAGCACGATGCGCTGAACAAAGTGATTGCTGTTGGAATAAAAGTGGAAGCTAACAAGGTCACCCTAGGCTCCTTCTCCCTGTCTTCTTCTCCTTCCAGAGTGCCTTGTATTACCACCAGTAGTAATCCTCCACAACACTGGGAACAGGACTTAACTATACACACAGACCACTCCTGAGAGAGGGAACATCCCACTCCGGTGGCGATCCATCCATTCTGCAATAAACCTTCTGCAGAGCTGCAGTGACAGAGAGTGATGAAATACAGAGTCTGTTGCCTTTGAACAAATGTAGTTTTGTGTTTACAGCACAGTACAACCTTTTCACGTAGCCTAGCCGGCCAGTCAATGTACTCGCACAACAAAGCCTACCCTCTGCATTTTGATGGGCTTTTCATACAAACGCAGATCCGTCGGCAAGAGCTGCTCAGGAACAGTAGTTTCTGACAGCAGGGGAAGGGCTGTGGCTGAGCCTGGGTCTCTGGCAGACATATCCACGGTGATATATCCATTCTGGAGAAGCAACGGCACCTGTGTACAGACCCTCATCTCTATCCAGTTCTCAACAGCAGCTGCTAAGTCAACCCATCCCTCTTCCACAGGGCTGCCTGGGCTGGGTGCAGGGGGAGATTTCCATCCCTGCTAGTGCTGACATGATTTATAGCTCTCATTGCATTTTACCAAAGGAAGTGGTTGAAATCGCACTTGGGTGTGTGCAGACCAGGGCAGGCAATTGGGTCGTCAAAGAGATTGGTGGGAACTGGTCCTGTGATGAGATGCCTGGCCAGCACCAGCGGATGGAGACTCAGAGTGTGTCTGGTGATCCGCCCCGGCTGCAGCAGCTCCCGTCGTGCCACAGACTGCTCACAGTCTTGCCCTCACTGCCGGGTTCCTGCCCGTGGAAGGAAGGGGACTTCTGCATTGCCCTTCTGAACGCACTCAGAGGCAAACTGGCCATTAGAGGATGCCATCTTGCAGGATCAAAGCATACATCATGCATCAGTACAGGCTTGGGGTGGACCTGCTGGAGAGCAGCTCTGCGGAGAGGGACCTGGGTGTCCTGGTGGACAACAGGTTAACCATGAGCCAGCAGTGTGCCCTGGG
>Ga0065711_1026548_pt1 | contig 66256 bp, 55 predicted proteins | sample Hoacrofraction12_FD_59098 | JGI IMG/M metagenome (GOLD analysis project Ga0065711, IMG submission 59098) | Hoatzin crop microbial communities from Cojedes, Venezuela - Epithelial fraction 12 v2 (version 2) | ecosystem: Host-associated > Birds > Digestive system > Esophagus > Crop | place... | reverse complement strand
GGGGGGGGAGTGCGGGCAGCGGGGGGGGTGCGGGCAGCAAGGGGGGTACCCCAGCCACCCCAGGGTGCAGGATGCAGGCAAGCAGCGGGAGGGCGAACAGCAGGGTTAGGAGACTGGCCTCGTTAGCCAAAGGTGCTTAATTAGCGGCCTGGAAGCGAGAGCCACCACGGCACACCGATGATGCTCCGGTGGGGGGGGGGTCCGGCGGCTGGCCCCACGCCAGACCTTGGCCCTCGGGTGGCCGCTGGGGTCTTCCTGAGCCTGGCAGTGCCCCCAGCCCTGGCTGGCAGGCGGAGGGGTGCAGAGCTGGACTGGGAAGCACTGGGGGCTGCCAGCACTTGGCAGGAAGAAGAGGTATTTTGCAGCACAAACCCCATTTTGGTCTCCCTGGGTGGGGTGAAAGCTGGAGAGGGCTTCCCCTTCACCGAGACAGGGCACCCATGAGAACCCTGTGCCACCCTCGGCACCCAGCGTGCCAGCCGCACGGGGTTTTCCCAAGCTCCTCCTATCCAGCATCAAGGAAAACAGCTTGCAGCCAGGTCGGGTGTGCACGGGAAAGGGACTGGGGGGGGACATGACAGCTCTCTGCCCAAAGCACCATGCCACGGGTCTGTTGGTTCAACCACAAACAAGCTCCTCTTTGAGCTGTGCCTGGCCACCAAGGGCTGGAAAAGCCCAGCCGTGCTCTCGAGAGGAGCTGACGCCGTGTGGCGAGCTCTGCCCTGGAAGGCAGAAACCGTCAGGCTGAAGCGTATTCAGGCTAAATTCATATTCAGCAGCAAACACTTTGGAAAACAGAACTGCACAGCATGAGAACGCTGGATCATTTGGCCCTGCACTGGACATTCGCTCCAAGCCCTCCTCCTAAACATGGAGCTGATTTTACCTCTTCTTGCAAACCCCTCCATTTCAGCATGAACTAACCCACCTCAGACACTCCGGCTGCTCATATTTACATCTTGACTCTGCCTGAGTGGTGCTACATTCCTGGCTTTGGCAACGCGGCCATTTCAGCCAGCAGTGAGCCGGGCAGCCCAGCCACACGCCGGGCATTTTGACCAGTCTTTCCACCTCCTTTTCCATCTCCTCTCCAGCATCCAGCTCTTGGATGCAGTCAACCAGTGCCCATGAGAGCACCCAGACCGGGAGGGACACCCTGGGGACAGACCCGCCGGCGGGTCCACCTGCCCCAGTGCGCCGGCTATCTGGCCGGTGGCAGCGTTGCTGAAGCACCGGAGCTCGAGGAACACAGGGAGATGGACACATATTCCCACCCAGACCCACTACCCTTGCTGGTGGTGTTTCCTTCAATTAATAGTGACACAAAGGAAACTCCAGGCAGAGTTTAACTCCAGTGTAGGGAGAAACGGCGGCTGGAAAGGAGGGAGAGGACAAGACACAGTACTTGCTTTCGAATAACCCTTCAACCTCAGGGTAATTACTGCTGTGGTGTTCAGAGGAAAACAAGGTCAGGAGGAGCAGAGCGCAGGGCAAGATTCCCAGGCCTGTGCACAAGCAACTAGGACAAGGGTGTTTGTTCGGCCTCTGGAGGGGCTACTGCCTGGCTTGGTCTCAGAAAGGATGCAAGACCCAGAGGGAGCTGTAGAAAAATCATCAGCCTCTCTAAAAACAGAAAGCAAAATGTTTTCCTTCTGTCCCTGGGGGCACAAATGCCGATGTCCCGAGAAATGTGCATGGGAAAGGATATTAAAAAGCGAGCGGTGGAGGCCAGGCAGAGCTATGCTCTCCACAGGGACTGCCCTTCCAGGAGGCACCAGTGGCTCTTTGCGTGGAGACCTACAAGGGAGCGGGGATCCCAGTGAGAAACCGGGGCTGGGAAGAGCCTGTGCTGTCCCAGCTGGAAGAGGGAAGCTCTGGCTGTGGGAGACAGAGAAGAGAGAGGAGCAACCTGTCAAGGACGGGGCAGCAGCAAGGAATGGAGACAGCCCCCAGAGGCGAGCACCACACCCCAGGTTCATGCAGCCGCCAACTTTTCGCAAGGGATGGCTCTGCTTGAAAGAGCTGGGTATGTCAAAGGTCAGGCATAATTTCACTCCCTTCTGCAGGGACTACTTAGGCCTTGTTAGAGCAGGATTTACCACTGGGCTTGGTTTCTTTCACATGGAGATCTGCCAGGCTTTGCTGCGCTGTAACCCTTTCTGAGCCGTGCAGATACCCGATATCCTGGTTCCCGTAGCTGGGGTGATAAAGAGGAAAATAGGTGATGGGGCTGTGTGTTTCTCTGATGCAATCCTCTTTATGTCCAAGCTTATACAAAGGTGTTTTCCTGTTAGAAAGGGAGAGAAACAATACACAGCCTGCCCCTTGCTCAAGCATAAAGCCCCTATTCGCCATAAAACTGGCCTGGGTGATTCTCACGGCTGACGAGTTTGAAGTGATGACTCTGGTATCACCACGGTTTCATGTTCCTCCTCTCCACTCCCCCTCAGATACTCACCTCTGACCTATGGGACTTCTCCCCCTGCAATCAGATAGCAGTGACACCCCCCCAGCCTCAGCAAAGTCTTGCCCAGCCCTTGCATAGATATTTTTGGGGGTAGCAGCCCATATTGTTTCAGCTATCTGTTCTAGAAAGAAGTTCACTGGCTTAGGTTTATCTCAAAAGAAAGGCAGTTGTTACACCGTGGAGGGATTCCCCACCCAAAACACTCCCACAGCCCTCCCTGTAATATGGTTTTCCTCCTTTGCCCCAGCATCAAGGGCCCAAAAAAACCCCTGGCAGAGGCAGCCAGCCCCATCCCTCGAGGGCACAGCTCTTTCCTAGAACCCAAAATCGTGGTTCAAGCTGCAGAACAGGTCCTGGGGAGGCTTCCTGCCCCATGGGATCAAGCCCCCTCTCCTGCCACACGTGGCTGCCCCTCCGAGTGGGAAGGAGAAGAGATCTGCAGCGCGGTTGCAGAGGATTAAGCCCCAGTCTGCTCCTAATCCCTCTAACAGGATAACCAAGTGCTCGGTGCCAGCATCTCTAACCTCCTGCAGCCCCGGCCGGCGTCAGTGCCCGCCAGCGTGCCAGCGCGTGGTTTCCGACGGCTGCAGAAAACATCCACTGGCTGGGACAATCCTTGCATGTGGCTGGACTTCTCTGTTTATTTTGTAGAGAAAATAAAGCTTTCCACATTCTCTGCCCTTTCCACCAAAAGGGCAACAGTCTCTTTAAGCTCAGGCTTTACATGTAGGGATGTTGATGTTTAGGTACCAGGAATTTCAGGACTATCTGAAGAAACCTAGATATTGAATATCCTCAGGGCATGAAAAGCTCTGTACAGCTGCCGAGTGCCCTTCAGGGTACGTAAAACTTCGTGATTGATAAGGAAGAAGGCAAAGGGCAGCACTATCCCCCAGTTTTGTTCCATTCCCACTGCTGATCATGTCAGAGCTCAGATGAGATCCCAGCCACTTTGAGTCCTTTGCTCTAACCTCAGTAAACAAGATTATATCCCGCTTAGAGCTGCTGTGTCTGTGTAAGATGCTTACTATAAGCACCTTTATATAACCCCCTTCTCTGAATTGGAGTGCTTTGCAGTCTTGAAGTATTTATCCATGCACCTCTCCAACAGAAAAGGTGTTGCCTTCATTTGACAGATGGGAAACCAAGGGCTGGAGGGGCTGAAGGGAAGGACACGTCTCCCTTTATTTTGTCCGTCTAAAAGTTAGGCACACGGGCTTGGCCTCTTACACGCACCTCCTCAGCAGCCAGCGGTAACAGCAGCATTTCCCAACATCATTTCTATCTGCTGTAGGAGGAATCACCCCGGGAAAAAAATGTCTCCCCACTGATGATGGCTCAGCATCGACCACTGGCCAGGACTAAACCCCAGCGAGGTGGTGGCGGCTGGTCTCTGCAGTGCCCGTCTTAGGGCACTGCCCAGGAAAGATGGAGCAGATCCCACATCCCCAACACGCCTGGCCCCTCTAGCCTGTTGGCTGAGAGCACCCACCCGGTAACACAAACCGACACTCTGTGGTACGCCGTGATGCACAATCGAAACCGCTTATGGATTAGCAGCGTGAGTGGCCTGACCGTGCCAGAGCACGGAGCAGATGCTGCGGGCAGATAAGCCATGGATCTTTTGTTCTTTTACAGGAAGCTCTTGGCAAGCTCCTGCCTTGACGCGAAGTGCTAAATTGTGTACTTGATGACTTTATCATTGAGGTTCCTCTGATAACCCAGGTTTCTGTGGCAAGGGATGGACCCTCGTCCTGTTATCATGCTCACAAGATGCCTCCCTTACTCAAGCCATCGATTTGGTGCGTGTGCTTCTGGCATATGCTTGATGGAAGGTCCTCCAAGACATGTAGGGCTCAAGGCAAGCTTGCAGCCTGATTAAACATCAGGGGCCTGACGGTGCTAATGCTATATGAATATGTAACAACACTAATGAACTCCAATGAGCTGGGCCATGGGGTTTGCAGGGAGCACAGAACCTGTCTTACCGGCTGGTGAGGAAGAGGCAGTTTGCTCATTATGGCACGCTCCACTCCCACCCATCCCTGATGGGGAGAGGCTCTGCTCAGGCCGGGGCCTCGTTAATTTGTGAAGTTGCCTTTTGATCTCTGTATCTCAGAGCGTAATGAGGAGGTTTGAACTCTGCCCGTCCTCCCTCCTTCCCACCCCCCCCTGCTCCGTGCCTCCCACTTGTTCTGCTCCCCCAGAGCCTGGCAGGTAAGAGGAGATCTGCCACAGCTCTGGGATTCATTGCTTCCTGAAGAGAGGCATATCTGGGGCCTTTTAAGACACAGTTCAGTAGCCACATCTATGGCTGATTGTAGCAGGGAAGCACAGGTCCCTGCCCACCCCTCTCTCTCTTGCACAGATGCCTGACCCCGTGGGGGCATCTGGGGTGATCACACCTCAAACACAGCTCCTCACTCCCTTGGTTCCCGCAGCTCAAAGTCGCTCTCGGAGGCCACCTGGAGACACTTGTGCCCCTGTGTGGGGTGGATGGTGACTGTTGATGCAGGACGTTGTAGGACCTCTGCTCCTGGCGCCCAGTGCCTTCAGCTGGAGCTGCTGCCGGAGCTCCTATGCTGATAAAGAGCTGTACACCCCCCTGCCTCAAGATCCATCAGAGCCTTCCCCTGTGACCACAAGCTGCTCTCCAGACCTGCATGGATCCTGCACCACTGGCACACTGGATGAAGCTCCTTCTCCACCGCTGCCTGCCCCTTCGGCTGCAGCCTCCAGAGCCACAGCAGAAACATCAGCAGGAGCTCGTTTGGCACTGCGGTCCGTGTCCAGGAGAGCCTGCTCAGCCGCTCAGTTACTCCTCTCCCATGACTCCTCCTTTCCTCAAAAGGAAATGAAAACAAGCTCCAAGCCAGACATGTGTCCTCAATGAAACCCATCTGTGAGATCCACCGTCACAGCCCGACCAGGGCTGCTGCCCGGTCAGGGCGGCCAGACCCGCCATGGAGGAGCGCACGTAGCCAGCCCCGGGGCCAACACGTGTCCAAGCGGACACGAGGCCGGAGCAGGGGACACAGCGGGACTGTCGGGGTGGCTGCATGGTCCCCTGCTCCGCTTGGGGCCGTGCCACTTCCTGTCTCAGCAGTGACAACAGCTCCCGGGCAGGAAGCCAGCCGATAGCTCTGCACATCCAGACGTCTCCATGCTGTTTCCACACACACCGTTTGGAGCAGTGAAGACCTCCTTAGCAGGCACAAGAGCATCCTGGGGGACAGGGGCATCCACCCATCCGCTGTCTGCTTCACAAATTTCCTCCAAAGGAGATTTCCTAGAGTTCAGTTTTGCATCAGACCCTTGTAAAGTCTCCCAAGCGTTTCTCCCTCCCTGCCAGGAAGTTTATACTAACGTGGTTTTAAGACATCCATTCTGTTAGTCATGCCCCGTATGTCCTCCGCAACCACCCCTCCTTCTCAGTGGGATCTCCCACCACACCAGTTACCTTGTCTAGCCTCCACCGAAGCCTTTATTACAGCATGAAACAATTAGCCTTCTGCCATCAAATCCTCTTCAAGCATTTTCGTGTTACTGTTCCCTCTCACCATTTTGTCATGCCCCACAGCCCAGTTGATACTAGATGCAAATCCCACCTATTCTGCATCCTCCCAGTTGCGTTTCGAGGAGTTAAATGGCTCCAGCTCCAGTGCTGAGTCCCCACTTGTCCCCAGCTGGCAATGGGCTGCTGCCCAGTGGCTCTTGCTGAAGACATCCAGAGTAGATACAGCGCATGAAAACATCTGGGTTTCACAGCCCTCTTAGCTTCTAACAGGGCTTCGCATCCCCCCAGAGCATTCCCTTTGGTCCATGTTCACTTGTGCCTCCTGGAGATGTTCCCCAGGGACCTATGGACACAGCCCCAGCACCCCGTTCAGTGCATGTAGTGGGGACAAGGCAGTTATTAGGGGCCTGGGTGGTAACTCCACGTGTCCAGTTTAGGACCCTCCCTTCCAGTCCTTGCTATCCCACCCAAAACTCGAGGTGGAAAACAGGAGGGAGGTCACCTACATGGAGAACTGCTGTGGCCCATTTCCATGAGCGGGGCTGGCTTCATGGGCACACCACGCTGTGCAGATGCTGCTCACCTAAAAACACCAGAACCTCCCCATGACCTGGAGGTAGGTGCAGTCCCTTTCAGGCAGCTGTGAAACGGGGCTCCTCTGTGGTCTTCCTCCTTTGTGATCTCTGCATCTTCTCCTTCTTTGTGGGTTGTCTTCTGGAAGACCTAGGAAGGTAAAGAAACACCTACCCGCGCTTCCTCCTCTTCTAGCTATACTTGCACATCTGCCTCACCCGCTGCGGGCAGGCAGACAGAGCAGATTTGCCAGCAGTGAGGACAGTGACCCCACAACCACAGCCTGGGGGTGGCAGGGATGTGTTTTGCAGAGCACGTGCAGCTGCACGCAGGAGGCACGTTCGCTCCGGCTGCCTGCGGTTAGCTGGCAGGCTTTCCAGGGAGCAGCGAGCTGCTCAGAGAGCTGCTTGTTGGGAGCATGTCGTGTTTTCGCCTGGTCTTGCAGCTGCCTGTCAGCCGCTGTACAAACACAGCCCTGTCTCCCGTTCCGCCCCCCCTTGCCTGTTCTGCCTCTCCTCAGCTCCACTCTTCGCTGGGCTCAGGATTAGCCACACCTCAGCTGGGTAAACAGGAGCTGATCCTGCCCCATCAGCCCAGGGCTTTTCAGCCTCAGCCACCACGGAACTGGGGGAGGTGGTGCTCAGCAACAAAAGCCCCTTGATTTTTCTCCCAAGCTAATCTCCCTTTTCATTGCTTAGCAGGTCTGCAGCCCTTAACATGACACAGCAGCTGAAGTGATCCTTGGGTTGGTTTCATCTTTTATCTCCTTTCTTTATTCTTCGATTTTTCTTTCTTTATTCTTCTGTTCTCTGGTTCGGTTTTGCTCAGCTTCCTTATCTTCTAATCTGTCCCTCATCTTCTCACTCCTTTTCCCCACTCCTGTCTCTGTCCACTCGTTTTTCCTTTTTCACCCCACTGAGAAAATCCACCCTTTCTGTACGTCACCTTCTGGGTGGTAACTAATGAGCTAGATGGAGCTGATCTTTTAGTCTTAAAATGACTTTGACGTTGTTAGTCCCTACAGCCAGCACCCTGGTCTTCATCTCACCTCAAAGGCAGCATTTCCCATAATATTTCACCTGCCTTTGAAGGGATGCGGAGCGGGGACGGAGGAGGACACCCATTCCCTGCAGCACAGCACCCTCTAGCCTCCGCCGGGGCAGCAGCTCTGGGCTGATCTGGAAGGAGGACCTCCACCACCACCATCCAGCCATGCGTCCTCCCAGTCCTGCAAACGTGCCCAGCGTGTCCAGCCCTGCGTAACTCTGGAAAAACCCTCCTGCAGCATTACTGACAAATCCAATGATGGATTTCCTGGGAACTTCGTGGATTGGAATCTTAAAGCTACTCTGTTCTGGGCAGGCGTGTGGTGAATCGGACGTCATTTCCAAGAGGCTGAGACACCAGCTTTGCGAGGTGGAGCCCGCAGCCAGCCAAGGTGGTGTCAGCCCACAGAAGCGATCGCTCCACTGCGTCAGCAGCACTGTTTATTTCCTCCAGCTCATGCAATAATTTCACTCTGTGGTGGTACAGGCGGGGCTTTCAAAAGGGTAGTGCTGCTCCCGTGAAGCCAGGTCAGGTTAGCTGGTGGAGTGGCGTGGGGTCGTAGCTCTGCAGTTGCTGTTTTCTTGGGAGGTTGTCCTGCGACCTGCCAAGCCCCTGTGCGTGGAAGAGGTTGGTCACCCCCAGCTCGCCTCTGGACGTGGCAGCAGACCTTCCCCACTTGGCTGTGGTTGCCAGTACATCTACAGGAAAGCATCCGGCAGATGGGGATGCTCTGGATTATCCCTTCCTCCCAGCCTTGCTGCTCCTTGCTGCCTTATCCCTGTCCACCTATGCCCCAAACCATACTTCCGTGTCCCCACCAGCCTCACGCACAACCCACATCCCTGCACCAGCATCAGTTTTCTCTCAGCCTTGCTTTCCTTCTGCACCCCTGGGAAGCAGAGCCATGGCTCTCTGCACCCTAACACCATCGCCCTTTCCCCCACATCACAGCCGTAAACTGTTTCCTTCGTACTCACCCTCATCCAAACACCCTGGTGTGCTCCCTACCTCCCAGATCCATCCTGATTCCCACTGTTTTGGCATGAGGCAGCAGCTTCTGCCTCCTCTTACTTTGTTTCCATAAATGCTGCTCTCTAGGAAGAGTCCCTTCCCCATTCCTTAGGCAATACTAAAATTAAGACTTTTACAGGGGGCTGCTAATCCCACATTTCGGTTCACTGCGCATTTCAGTTTGCAGCATTGCAACCCCTCATTCTCCTCATGCACCACTACTATGGCAACTTCTCTAGAGAAAGCATTTCACAAGCAACCACTGAAAAAAAATGTGGCTTTAGCAGTTTCCCTCACTGGCTTTCTGAGGCTGGATAATCGTAGTCTTTCCAACCTTAGGAACACAGTATAACGGCAAATGTCAGACAAACCACTCAGAATTAAACAGAAGACAAACAGTTTCCTTTATTCAGTATGACATCTTGGAAATGCTCCAGGAGAAGCTCATACATCCTTCTTTCTTTGCTACATTAATTTGTTCCAATCCATCCTGCTTTCCACCAAAGACACCTCCTCTCCCTGCCCTCGCTGCCTGCCAGATACCTGCTGCTCTCATGCAGCCTCCCCTGCCCATAACCCCGCTGCCTCTGCAAGTGGCTTTAGGGACGGGTTGGCTTGGCTCCTGCAGCTGTGTCTTCATCTACCAAAATGTGTGATAAAGGGGCAAAAATGGCTCTGAAATTGCTCCAAGTGAATGAGAAGTGGCATTGGAGGTGGCTGCAGGGACCAAGTCTGCTCAGCCTGGCAACTTTTGACGCACAGGGTAGGAGCTTCACCTAACCAGACTCCCTGGAAAATTCAGGAGTGTTGTGGCACGGATTCGTCTCAGGGAGATACAGACGGATCCTTCCCCAGGGCACTGAGGCTGCTTGTGGAGCCAGGCAGTGCTCAAGTGCCACGGAGCACCCAGAAGCAGGACCAGTGGCACTGCTGATGCCGAGGAGTGGTTTTCAAAACCTCTTCCTCCGGCCAGCAGCTGTGGCTGGATGTGGGGTAAAAGGAGTGAGCTGGCTGTCGGGAATTCGTGGACAGAACTGGCAGAGCACAGCCTGGTAACTGCTCAGCTCAGTGGCATTTCTCTCTTGGCCCAAAGAATTCGGGAATGCAATAGCCCATCTGCTCCGAAATGATTAGCGAAGCTCCCTGTATTAGCAGTCAGACCCCTCTTGGATTTGGTAGAAAAACAGAAAAAAAACAGAGAGTCAGAAAGTTTCTAGCAAGTGCCTTCAGGCATAAGAAGAGACCAGAGCCCCTGGTCTACAGGGGACCAAAAGGCGGACAGCAGTAACCCGGTAGGGCTGAGGTTAGTCAGTTAAGTTCTATAATTAGGAAATACACAGCGTGCTAAATAAACCCAGAGCAGAAGGTTTTGAGGAGGGTGACAGAGTTGGAACTTGGCAAGGAGCAGCTGAATGAGAATGTGATGGAAAAATACTGAGCAGGTGGGCCACGTGCCACCCCCTGGCTCCAGTTTGTATGATGCAGCCGTTCTCCCATCCCTGGCACTTGCCTCCGTACGTTGTCAGCTCCTCAGGACAGAGGCTGGTCTATTTAGAGATCTGCAAAGTGCCCATTACGCTTTTAGACACCACTTTCAGAAAAGACGTAAGAGTCCAAAGAGCACCGTGCATCCAGATCCAACAGGCTCTCAAACGGCACGGCTCTGCAGCCTCCAAGCCTTGCTGGCATGGCAGGGAAGGCAGAGCCACGGAAAAGGAAAATGCATTGCCTTTATTTCCATCTGCAAAGCTTTTTTGTGCTCACATGTCACTGACAGGCACTTCACTTATTTTCAGCTGGCAATCAAACCCTGTCATAAGAGATGTTTTCCCTTTCGCTCCTGCTACACCGGCAGAGATCAACACCCTGATGTTTCCTCCAGCAAAAAGGTTTCCTCAGAGGTGCAAAGTCCCTGTGAGTCCTTCAGTGCACAGCAAGTTTGCTGAGCAGGAGAAAAGCTGGGCCAGGGGAAATGAAGCAGAAAAAGAGTTGGAGTTCCTTGTGGCAGCAACAGCCAAAAGAGAGAGGGATGTGAAGAACAAAAGGTGACTGTCACCACGGTGTTGCACGGGAGTGTCTCAGGCTGGCTCAGCACCGCATCGAGTCCTCTCTGCCTGGTACCTTTCCAGCTGTGGGGTTTTAAAAGGTGAAATTATCCTCAGCCCTTTTTTTGGACTCATTGTACAGAGGTAAGTGCCTGCCCAAAGCACAAGACAAAGCTGTGTCTTTTTCCTGTGCCTACAGTTTCCAGCACATACATTTGGCCTCTTTTGCCATAGCCACACTACCCAAAGAGGGATCCTCCTGTCTCTGAAGCATTAGGGCGTTCCTGGACACCCCCATCCCAATTCTCTGCAGGAACATCAGCCAGAAGCATCTGCCGGGCTGGAGCGGCCAAGTCCCTCCCTACGGCGCTGGGAATGAAGCTTGGCTCTTCCCGGCACCCTTCCTTCACGGGATGGTTTGGGCTCCTGCTCAGATGGCATTTCCTGAGCATGAGCTGTCTGCTGCGAACGGTACAGCCTCGCCCCCGGCTCCGGGCCGCAGCACCCCACCGACCGCACGCACCACTGCTCCCAGTGCCAACCAGCCCGGCGGTGCTCACCCTCCCACCGGCTCGGCCGCAGCAACGCCAGCTCCCCGCACACTCAGAGGGATGGCAGCTTCCTTCACAAGCCACGGCTCGCAGGCTGGTTTAACAGCCCAAAGCTTGCTCCCTCCCAGCCACCTCTGCTCCCGCATCAGAAGGGGCAGATGGAACCCCTCAACACTGCCCAGTCAAACGCCAACTGACTTGCACTGGTTCCTCCTTCCCCTTCTGGGGACACAGCACCTTCCCCATCGCATCCCTTCTTCTCGCAACAAGCACAGCTCAGGAGCTTGGCCGCCACTGCCATAGCCTCCTGTGAATTTGTGCTGCCAGCTCTTCCGTGTTAGTCCCCTCCGGTTCTCAGCTCAAACGGCTCACTGATGTATCCGAGCACCGCTGGTACAAAAGACCATCCTCTGCTTTACTTCTTCTCAGCAAGAAGTGGGCAGCTAAGAGTTTGGTTCGCTTTGTGACAGTGTGCTTAATAAAGCTCTCTTCTAATAGCTGAGCTTCTCTCAGGTCAGAGAAATCTCCAACAGCCTCAAGGATTTAAAATAAAAGCCTTGCCTGGAGGCTCGGCTCTGGCTCACGGGGTGTTTTCCTGCCTGGATCAGTGTTTTCCTGCCCAGATGGATGGTGAGGAGCCAAGGTACACCTGGAATCAATTGGACTGCAATTTTCTGTAATCAAATTCAAACACATTCTTCAAATACTTAGTTAAGAGGCTGATACCGGAAGTTTATCTACCAAGCCTATCTCGTAGCTTGATCACAAGCATAACTGAGCTGCCTTCAGACGCGCCAAACCTCAGCCCAGCTGGGTCGCCCACGTGTTTAGCAACCACCATATTCCCTGGGTATTTTCATAAGGTTAATTAAAAGCCGAAGATAAGGAATACGCCTCTCATTTGTCTGAGCGGTGCGGGATCACATCTGCAGCGAGCGAGGAGGAACGCTCGCCGTGGGGCTGCCGCTGTTTCTGTTCGGCCCCCGTCATTTCAGCAGCCCCCTCTCTGCCCTTACTCAGAGCTCCCTTCTCCACTGTGACTCAGTCTACAGCAGTTAGTCATCTCTCCAGATACATAACTTTCTGGAAAATGTGACATGCTCCTTCAGAGCCTTCTCTACGTAGGAAGCTCCAACTCCCAGTAAACAGAGGAAACAAAATGTCTGAAACCAGGGAAAGGATTTTTCCACCCAGTTATATAGAGCAACCATTAACATAGCTATGAACAGTTGATGTTACTAGCAACGTAACATGCGGCTCTTCCGGGAGGCTGCAAGAAAAGTTTATAAACATCGCATTGCAGACATTTTTTATTTTATTTGTTTTCCTCCAGGGCCATCCAGATGTGGTAGGCTCTGTGTACCCCCTGGGTAGATTTCGCCGTCCCTGTCACACACCCCACGTGGTGGGAGGAGACTGGGCACGTGCTCGGGTCCCTCTGAGGGGCTGGCGAGGCCCAAGAGGTGATCCCAGCTCGTGCCCCAGTGCCAGGTTTGCCGCACAGAGACGGCCTGCGGGCCCATAGGAAACAAAACCGGCGCGCTGAAGGCCCTGCTGCCATTTTAAGGCTCCAAGATATCATTTCTCAATGATTTCTGATTGCAATGCAGCGTTACGTGACCAGCACCTGGGCACGCCTCGATGGGTTTCCAGCAGCCTTTGCCACACCCGCGAGGTCTCTGGCCCTCAGGACCACCCAGCCCCGTGTCACTGAGGCGCAAACACGCAGCTCGGTTGGAGAGGCGCCCCGGGCCGCCTCGCCCCGCGGCAGGGGCGGTGGCTCCGGCGGCAGGAAGCGGCCAGCGGTGCGGCTGCTGCTTCACCCTCGCGTCACCGCTCCACCCGCCGCTCCCCGCCGCCCACCAGCCTAGGCCGGCCCCGCTCTGTCATGGCGCCGCCAGCCGAGGCTCCCCACAGGCGCCGGCAGCCCCGCCCCGCCCGCGGACGCCAATCACTGCCCTCTACCTGACTGACAGGCGCCCAAGCCAACGGAGCCTCAGCGTTCCGCCCAGCCGGGTCTCCACCAGCCAATGGAGCCCGTGCAGCCCTGCGCTCCCACCCTCAGCTCGCCTTCCGGCCAATCCGCGGGCGAGCTTGGGCGGGAGCGGCATCACTGTGCGGCCAATGGGAGAGCGAGGGCGGTTGCTAAGGGGCCCGCGGGTAGCGGGGCCGGGGCAGATGTGCGGGCGCTGCCGGCGGTTCGGGCGGCCCTGCAGGTGAGGCGGCGGCACTCGGGTGCCCCTTCCCCACGGGGCTGAGGCGGTGGCCGGGCCTGCTCCCCGCCCCCCCGGCGGCCTCTCAGCGGTGCGGGGCCTGAGGGGGGTCTGCTCCCCGCGGCCGTGTCTGCCGGGCGGTCAGCGCCGCTCCCCACGGCCCGCCCAGCCGCCTGCTTGCTCTTCGTTCCCCGCAGCAGGCCTGCCTTGTCTGTTCGGGAGGGGGGGTTCGGCCTGGCCTGGCCGTGGCGAGCCGCGCTCCGGCCCCCGCCCAGCGCCTCCCCGTTCGGTTCCTGCCGGGGCCGGCCTTCCCCGTCGCTCCGTAGAGGTGCGGGGCGCGCGGTGGGGCGAGCAGCCGGCGCTCCCGGGGAGCGGTCGGGAGCTGGGCGCGGCGCGGGGGTCCCGGGGGGGCCGCTGGGGTGAGTCGTGCGGTGCCCGCCGGGCCGCTCGGCTCCCCCGAGGGAGGCTCTGCTCCTCCGTTACTCCCGCTCCTGCCTCCTGATGCTGCTGCGAGTGCTTTGTGGCAGCTGGAGACCTCCCTTGCATGGACGCGTGCTGTGTGGCTGCTCGTTAGCTTCGTGTGTAGCTTGTGGCTTACTACAGCCCAGGGTGGGTAGATGCATCAGTCGCACTGGATGTGCTCCAGCTGGTGACACTCCTCACCTGACAGTGATTTTTTTCTTAGAGGTGTGCTAGCAGCAGTCTTATTCCCGCAGTTGTGGCTGGAGGGATCACATTCTGTAGTGACACTCTCATGCAGGTCTCCTCAGAGAGCTCCTAACAGCTTCCGCGTGTTACTGATGTGTGGTTGTCGTTGGTGTGGTGAGTACGAAAGATTCCTGTCCGCCTCTTACAGATTGCTGTTTGGCTTCCGCAGCACCGATGCCTCCTTCTGTAACAAATGTTGGTGGCTTATTAATCAGCTGACTGGTACAGTGTGTTCAGTGTATGTGCCGTGTTTATCAGTGATTGTCATGCTCAGCCATGTTTGTAATATTGCTTAGGTTGATGTGTTCTAGTCCCCACTGATACGGCATTTGTGGAACACGCAATTCAGTCATTTGCACTCGTGGTATCTCGTTTTCAGACCTTCTTTGATAATGTTTATTTCCTGTGCAGGGAGTTTTGTTATTGGTAACCAGTCTTTGCTTGTTCTGTTGATATCTCTTACTGATTTGTCTACTTCACCTTCCTGCCTAGATGCTTGCTGAGTTCTCATATCCCAAGAGAAATTTGAATAATTTCTTTGTCTCTTCTTGGATCAGTGGACGTGCAGCCTTTCTTATTATTCTACCAATCGTTTATTTCAGTTTCAAAGTCAAGACTAAGAACAGGAAGGGTATTAGAAAAGGACTAAGAGCTTATGTTTGGGTTCTTATATTCTCCTGCCTTATTCTTAAAAATAGTTGTATCTCAGCCTTTGCGCGGGAGGTCCTCTGTGTTACTAAGCCAACTATCTGGGTACAGGATGAGGCTGACCTAAGATTGTGCCAGACTGCCTTTTCTAGGGATGGAAAAGATGTGGAGGTTGGGAATAAAACCTTCCATCTTGCAAAGCTGTTTCTGAAGAAGTCAAACTTTAAAAAATAATTTGTTCTACTCGTCTTGTAAAAGCTATATTTTTCTGTTTGGGGAATAAATAGCAGCTTAGGCTCTTAGCATTTCATAAAGCTGTCTTATTAAACTTGTCATGTGAAAACCCAGAGATTAATATGCTGAAATAGTCACTGTCCTGGGATGTGGTATTGGGAAGGGAAGATGGCAGAATAACATCATTTGCACTTGACACAGGCATAGGGAGAAGTTATCCAAATCTACTAAGTTCCAACTGTACTTTTAGATGTACTGTAGAAAATGGTGACTTCAGAGCAGTGATGCAAACCTTATGTAGTTGTAGTTTAACCTCGCTCGATAATGGAAGTGTCCTGCATGCTGCTGGATTCACATTGTCCTCTTACTCCTATTTCTTGCTCTGTATCTCCAGCCTCTTCAGGCTTACTTTCATGCTGCCAGTGCTAGAACTTGGATCCAGTTAAGAAAGAACAGGATTTAGCAGTCGCTAGTAGGGGTGTACGTGCTGGGGTCTTTGGTCCTTGTAATTCCTGTTGAAAGTTGCAGACACTAGCCTGAAACTGGTGTTTTGGACTTTCCAGCAACAGCCTAAATCGTTATGGTTCTGCTAGTATATTGGAGTCTTCATCTACACTGCTGAGTTTCTCTGGAAGACTGTATTTCGTGACATGTTATAGCTCTGAATTGCTATTCTTAATGTGTACTATAGATCAGCTGAACGTCTGTGCAAGTATTTGCCCTTCTTCAGCCGAAATAGCTTGTGAAGATTAAGCTAATATGCAGCTAATAAAATCTGATCAAACTCAGCTGATGGAATACCAAACAATTGATTTAATTTCAGTGTGCAAGGGCACTCTGTCCTTATAGAGAAACAAGGTCCCGCTTGTCAAACATATGTGGGTGGCAATGGTGCTAACCCAGTCAGGCAGCTGTCTTGGCCTCTTTTAGCTCTAGGAAGTCTTGTGCGCCCAAGGGCTTGTCTTTTCTCTGGCTGTGTCAGTTAACTTGATAATAAAGATTGTCTCTGACTGCCGGACTTACTCTGCCAGCATCAGACAGCAGTCATTCAAAATGCTTTGCAAAGCTGTTCTGTGCAAACCAGGTGCTTGAAACACCTTTGTGCCTGTGCTCCATCAGAGGTAACGGCAGTGGAAGGAAATGTCATACTTTACAATGTACAGAAGACTTTCATCTGTATCTCTGCATTGACCAGGAAGTGCGGTTGCCTAGCACTTACTCTACTGTTGAGAAATACTTGAGTTTCTCATCATCATAGGTTCAGCCTGGCTGAAATAAATGGCAGTGACAGCTTCCTCTACAAATATGGACTGAGCTCTTGCAAACAAACACCAAACCCTTCTGAAACTCCTGATGTACCAGTGCTAAGAATTGATCTACAGCCCTATTTGGGGCATTGAGTACTCAAATAGCGTAATATGGGCTTGTCGTGGAAAGGGATGGCTAGACCAAGGGACTGGCTGTTAGCAAGTGCTAGTTCACTGTTCAACAATTTGTCCGGCTGCTGAACGTAATTACACTTTCAAAGATACTTTTGCCTAGAGGTGCAGGTTCCAGAGAGATTATGCTGAGGGTGTTCAAGCCTGGCTGTCCTGTGATTGGAACACCCAGTTCTGTGAAGTGTTGGTTCAGCATATGTGAATATGAAAGATTGTACTAAGGGAAATAGCAGATGGTCAGTCATTTACAGGAACACCATTGTAAGAAGTAAGGAGGAAACATCCTAAGATGTGTGCCTGTAACATCGCTAACTTCCCACTCAAATTCAGCAGGAGAATGGGCAACACAGCTCTTCAAACTTTGAGTTGCTGGTGACTGATGTAGTTCTCCAAAACCTCTGTTTGTTTTAACTGGCATTCTGATAAAACCTGAGTATTCTGCAGTGCTGGTAGGTATGTTGGTCAGATCCTGTCTCTTTGTATTTGGTTCTTTTATCCTGAAGTGTTGTGCTTCACTTTTAATGTAGTGATGTGAATTAAGCTTCAAGCGTGAGCCTTGTATCTGTCATGGGTGGACTCTGAGAGAATGACTCTGCAAATCTTCTGTACTGCTGTGGAGCACAGCTGCTAGTCAGGGGGAAGAAGCAAGGTGTTTGAAGACTGAAGACTGAGTGTGGTGGCACCTCAGCTTTTGATCGTGTTCAGGTATAGGTGTGTTCCAACTGCGTGAACTGGACCAGTCTTGGATAAAGTCCTCTTAACTGTCTTAATTTGTGCTTTGGTGATAGATGGTCTTTGCCCACTGTGTGGCTAGTCTGGTGTGGAGCATGCTCCCCCCTTACTCAGCTGTGCACCCTGTAGCTGAGCAAACAACTGTCATGTGCTTGGACTTTGGGCTGCTCCTCTGGTATGTACATCTGAGCTCTGTGACAGCGTGGGGGTGGACGGGTTGGAGTCTGAGGGTAAATGAGGCTTTAACAGTATGATGCTGTGTTTCAAAATATAGTGAGGGAATAGAGCAGACTCCTTCAGGGGGTTTAGTCTGTAACGCAGTTTGTTTTAGCTCACTTACCTATATGTGACTTGATGCTGTCAGCATTCCCTCAACTACCAAGCATGGATTGTTGGGTTTCTGCAATGTGCTGCTTCCACTTCTTCCCCTAAGCTTAATGCTGCCTGCTGACACAGGGTTGTGTTGTAAGTGACACCTGCTAGTGCTGTAAGACTGTGGAAAGGTGTTAGCTGGTATTTCTTCTGCCTCAGTACCTAGAAGTAAGCTTGACCTCTTCTACAGGGAGGCTCTACCCTGTAGTTCCATAAGGCAGTGGCTAGGGTGTGACAAAGTCCGAAGTCTCTGCAGTAATTGATTAATTATGTTTGTCTGAATAACGTGAGCCTTTCCTTTAAGAAAAGATGCAACTAACTGGTGTCTGTGGAGTCATCAGAGGCTTGTCTTGTCTTAAGCTTGTATATCAGATGTGTGCAACAAAAGCTAATGCAGTGTTTTTCAATCTATCTGTGACAAGCAGGAACAAGATAAGGTGACATGCGGGGAGTCTACATAGCAACCACCTTCTTGGAGAATATCCAAAAGCTGCCTGTCATGCAGTACAACCATTTTGATTAGTCAGAATGATGTTGTGAAGAAACAAAAGCAGTTCCTGTAGTTGGAAGGAAGTGAAATTCAAGGCTCATCTGACTGTAAATTGGCCTCCTTGGGGAAGTGAAAGACCTAAGGAGTCTCTGGCCCTGTTGGCTAGAGAATTATTCCTAGGTGTTTTCTTAAGAAAGCTGCCTTGCCATGTACACACAGCCCTCTCAGGTGCTTGGCTTCTGCTCTGAGGGTGTAGGAATTCTCCAAGTTAAAAAAGGAAAAAAAGCTGCAGTTAAAGGCACCTGTCTTTCTGCCTGTGCTGATGGTGCCTCATGCTATGAACTTTGTCCCTGTAGCCTCACAGTACCTCTAAATTTAGTGTATGAGCCGTGTATTGTATCTGATGAAAAGGTCAAATTCCAGTGAAGGCACCAGCAGGAAATTCTTGTCGGAACATGGTGTAAACAGTACCTGCTGCTTTGTATACTCACCAACAAGCTAAGTCCTGACCTGCGTGCTGGCTCTGGCACAAAGCAGAGGGATTTGCACCAAGGACTTGTGTGCTGTACAAATAATGTTCTTTTAAGCATCCTTGTGATGGGACATGTCAATGTGTCCTCTGTATTTGGAGATAAAAATCTGTCAGATGTTTGACCACAAAACTGTGATGGGTTTTGCCAGACTCCTGATGACGACTGCACTTTATCTCTCATGGTCACATCTCCTAAAAACCTAAGCTTAAGTTCTTTGAAGTGCTCAGCTAATTCTTAATTATACCCTCTGTGCTTTGAGGTCTGAGACTTAACTGGCTGTTTTAAATGGCCAGAAGTACTGAGCAATAGATGAAGATGATCTCAGCATTTGCGTGTTCTCTGCTGAGCTACCACTGAAGATAAAAGGAGGTTCGGCATGGCGTAAGCTTGGTGTGGTTGGATGCCAGTCTTGAAAGAAGTGGTGTGATGCCTGGCTCTGTTTGCCTAAACCGATGAGGCATAGTAGTGGTGTGGCCCTACAGTACTTGTATCTATGTAGTTTTTTTGGAGACCTTGAAGTAGCAGTTTCTGCTTAACGCTTTTTTCCATGAAAATGAAAACATCTTTTGTACAAAAACTGCTGGGTAAAAGGCAGGATATGGGACTGCGCAATAAAGCTTGAGGGTTTTTTTCATGATTCCCCTTGCACAGATTCCTGCACTCATGTAGCTTAAGTGACCTCGGACTGTCCCCCAGTGCACGACAGAAACTTAATCTGGCAGCCTTTCCCATCAAGACATTGCTTCATAGCCTTTCCCAGGTGTATGTGTGCCCTGTGTATGTTTTCATCTGGATGGTCTCTAAACGTCTTCCTCTGCATTTCAACCGTCGAAGGCTCGGCAGTGTGACGCACTTACTTCTGTACACTGCCTCGAGTGGGATTCAAACAATATGCTGGCATCAAACTTGGCTTTGTTTAAAAACCTTTGTAGTGCTCTGACTTTCAACCCTTTCTTTAATAAAATTCCTTTTGCCATAATGTTGTTCTAAATATCTTACCTGGTAGTGACAGGCCTGTGACTTTTGGTTTTGCAGTGTATCTTTCAGAAGAGGCGTTAGGTTTGGCTGATACTAAAGATTATTAATTTCCTGGAAACATTTCATAAAGAATGAACTTCAGTGGAACAGCTTGCTTGCTTCCCCCCTTGGGGGGGGAATCTTATTTCTGATCTGAATCTGCCTAGGCACAGCTCTTTGAAGGAGGGTGTTTTGTTTTCCTCTTGTCTAGCAGGCTTGCTTTCAGAGTTTTATTCCCCAAGCAGGCACTACAAATAAATGAAGCCAGTCCAAGAAATGTCTGATAAATTAGTTAACGAAGTCTTGTCTGCTTAATCTGTCTAGAAACAGCTTCTTTGGCTCTCCGGTGATTGATTTTATAGTCCTCAGTCATAAATGGAATTTAAGAATATTGCTTGAAAAGACCTGTCAGTCTTCAGGGCTGTCATGTCTTTAAGTATTTTTAAAAAAAGAATTGTATGCTTAAGGTGCTTCAAAATAACATCCTTGGCCCCAAGAGCTTCAACTTCTTTGTTTTCCTCAATGTGCATCTTAAACCCTGTGATAGATGAAAAGGCAGGCTTGATTGCTTCCAGTGATACGCTTACTGCCTCTTGCTAATTTTGTCTAGCCTGCTAAAAGTGAATCTAGTGTTCTGTGTACAGAAAAGGCCAAATGTCTGTTTACATTAATGCTGACCCATTTAGGGGAGATTCTAGATTAAAATTTGACTGGCTCAACACTGTGGTTATCTGTCCAAGTTTGTTGGGTCAATGCGGAAAGGGTTTAACAAAACAGAGGCAAGGTGACCTCATTGCTGTTTGTAAATAGGGAGGCATTAGTCCTATGTGATTAGAGCTCTCAAATCCATTTTGGTAAGCTAAACTCTTAAAATTTTAGAGCAGAGTGCTCTGGCTCAGCCCCTGTAAATCTGCCCTGGCTGAGACAGGTCTGTTTAGGTCTTCAGAAGCAGCAGGCGCTTGGGGAAGTACCTGAAGTGCTGCAGCTGGATCCCCATGGCACGGAGTTTACCAATGTATAGTCTTCTTGGACTAGATCTGTTGCTTAGTTAATAGCTGCAGACAGCTGTGTAACTGCGACAGCAGTGCCAGCTGCTTGTTAGCTGTACACAGACTGATCTGAGCTTTTGGGTAGAGATCCTGACAAACACATGCCCCTCTAGCACGTTTGAGGTATGTATGTTCAGTGAGTGAGTATTTAAACTGTCTGAAGGGGAAAAATACTAGTTCACAAGTGTCAAACCATAATCCTGCATGCCAACAGCTGATTTTTCTGCAAGTAACTCCAAGCTAGTGTGCTTTTTTTAAGGTAGTGACAGGCAAAAACTGGATATAGAAGTATCAAAGATGTGGTGTGTTTGTAATCTGAAGGTTACGTGGGAAAGAAGACTCTCAGGGAGATACAGCTTAGTTGGATCAGTTATACAAAATGCCACTAGTACAAAATGCTAATAACTAATAGTGCCCAGTTTTAACAAACTCACTAAATGTGAAAGCTGTAAACAGCAAACTAGCTTAAAATCCAGGTGGCAGGAAGCTCTTGGGTAACTTTTGTATCAGTGTGTCTGTTAATTTTCTAGATAAAACAGTGAAGGGAAGGTGCCAACACAACTTCTGGGAGTTCTAGCTGGGGAAGACTTGCTCAAGCACCTGGTTGTCCTTGAGTCAGTGATTTTTTTTTTTTTTTTAGGAACTCAGTCAGCTCGTCTGCTGATTGTACCTTGCATGGGGAAGCCATTGCTGTAGTTTTCCCGTAGTCTCCTATGCAGTTGGTGAAAGTTCACTAAGTGTGGAAGTGAGGTAATGTGCTACAGCTGAACATTGTACTTGAACTCGTCATTGAGACGTGATGCCAATGTAATCTTCTGATTAGAAGAACAAATGGCTTTTTGTAGCTCACTCCTCTCTCCCTGCTACTGTGAAGCTCAGAATTGGAAAATAAAAGCTTCAGAGTTGTCCAATGTTAAATGTGTTTTCCTCACCCTCTGTTCTCCTGCAACGCAGACAGTTATGGTGACAGAAACTTGCATCTTTCCAGCATGCTTTTAATCATTAGTTGATGTGAGACTTGTTTGCTTCCAAGGGATTTCAGTGTAGCTGCACTGAGTAGAGAAAGTATTTCTGAGGTTTTGTCTTCCTGCTAGGCAGAGGATTAAGGCTTTGGTATGGTCTGTCCTGGTGATGTATTTTCCCAGTTGGAAGCAGCAGCCGTGGAGGAGAGCAGGCAGTTCTGGAGATTTTTGCTGGAAGCTTTGATCCCCATTGGTTTGTTGTGCCTGTAGGGAATACGGTTCTAACTGTAAATATCACTTACACTTTTACAGTTACGGGCTGAAAGCTATCTCTTTATTGGCATCATCAAATTCTTCCAGCAAGCCTTGGTGCATGTGTGCTAGTGTTAATTAGGTGGCTGTATCTGAGTATCCTGGTGGCTCTCACCATCTTGTGGAAGTGTGACATGTTGTAACTTCTCAAAAAAGCAAGTGTGGGAACAAGCAGAGACTGTTTACAAGCTTCCAACTGTAGGTGTGAGCTGCCTTGCTAAGCCTGAGTAAAGTAGCAGGAAACTTCTTTCAGATGGACTTCACACTTCAGTAACAGTGTAGATACTGCACAAAGTTGAGGAGAACAGTAGCCAGTTAATTCTATTCTTTTCAATAGGAAGGGATTTGGGTAGCTTTTGTAGCTGGGGACAACGTCACTGTCTTGTGAAAGATGGTAACTGTGTGGTCTTCTGGAAGTTCATATCTTGGCTTTGCTCTGAAGTTGCACGTGGTTTTCTGATTGCTTTCTGCCTATCTCTGCCCGTGAAGGTGTATTTTTCATACTGCAGAAGAATTAATATGCTGTAGGCAACTGATCTAGTCTGGAATATGTCCACAGGCAAGAGATTTCTGATGCAGATGGATCTGAGTTGAAGCAGTTATGACTGAATACATGAATAAATTACAACATCTGTGATGGGACCTCTGTATAAATCTGTTCTTCTGTTCCAGGCAAGAGAGGCAGCCTTATCACTAATAATCAGCTTGCTTTTCCTTCCCTCACAGATTAACTCAGGTAGCACGTGGATCCAGACAGTGACAATTCTGCTGGAGACTGGCAGTTATTTCTAGTTTTGAAGAAAGTGACATTGGTAAGACTTGACTTGTCATTTGCCATCTTTCTTGCGTTACCCATGTGGCTAAGGAAAGACCCAGGGAAATACCTGCCCCATTAATGTGGATGAAATGTCCCTGTAATAACTGCAGCCAGCTATTTGGACCATGTGCTCAAAAGAAGCTGGATCAGTTTAAAAACTTGATTTCAAGCTGGAAGGATGTTGTTATATTGTGTGTGTTTTCATTCGCTCCCCTGCCCCACTTTTACTCAAACCCTTGAATGATTAGATATAACCTAGTCCTCTTTCAGTAGTAGAACTACAGTGAATTAAAAAAAATGCTGAACTCACTGGTACATAAAGTGACCACCTTAAATACATGCAGGAATTAATACCAGTATTCTCATGGAGTTGAAAAATTCAGGCTGAGAAGCTGACACAGTTGTTCTTTCAAGTTCTCGTTTTCAAGCCTGGCTTGTACATCTGGGAAGAAACATAGATCCGAAGCTGCTGATGTGTCTTTATAAGCCTGGCTTTTCACTGGGCTTCGTTGTGCTGGGTAGTCTTGGCCAAGATCCCGAAGGTATCAACTGGCTGCAGACTGTAGGGTTTGACACCTGAGACACTGTTGCAATTCTAGTGCAGTACTGATTAGGAATAAATCTCCTTTCCAACTGATGATCCAGTTTTTATTTCTTGCAGAGGTCAAGGTTTTTAGAGCAGTGCCAAATAAACTTCCTTTCATCTTAAAAGTTGCTGGTCTGAGTTGATGTTAGGATTTTTGTAGCGGTGTTAACTGATGAATTTAGTTGGTTAGCACAGTCTTATATTTAACATGGCAATTGATATTCATGTCCAACAGTATATTGAAAAAAGCTTTAATATTGGGTTTTATCTTCAGGCTCAAAATGAGTACAATGTTGGAAACCCCTGAGCTACCAGCAGTGTTTGATGGAGTGAAGCTGGCTGCAGTTGCTGCTGTTCTTTATGTTATTGTTCGCTGCTTGAATTTAAAAAGCCCGACTGCCCCTCCTGAACTCATGTACCAGGACTCTGCTTTGGCCCGCTTTCTACTCAAATCCTGCCCACTTCTGACCAAAGAGTAAGTAATATCTTTTTTTACCATGTTGACCTGTGCTATAGGGAGAAGAGTTGCTCTTAACCATTCTTCTGCCTAGTGTGCCTCTCAAACCCGAGTGCAAATGAATGTCAGGGTATTCTCTTGGGAAACTAAACATGTTCCAAGTGAAACATTTCTTTAGTGTTCCAGGTACCTGGGCTTAGGACCAAGTCTTGTTGTACAAGGCTCTCCATGGATGTATGGAAAAAGTCATCACTGCACTTCTGTATAGTAGCTGTATGCTGGTATTCTGCTGTACTAGCGCTATACAGCCCACTGTCTGTGGAAATGGATGGATGCAGTCAACACTGGTTCCTGTTGATGTACTCCCCTTTCTATTGGGGGAGAAATCTGTGGGGGCTCACAGGAAGGAAACGTTTTCATGGTGTGTCTATGCACTTGCAATGAACACAGCCATGGCCATTAGTTTTAAAGTGCCGACTCTTATTTGAAGTGCCTTACGTTGATTGAAGACTAATGAAACGTATTACAGGGTAGAGCACATAATCATAGCTACATTAATAAAGTAATGGCATACTGGCCAGCTCTAAGCCTGTTAAATCCACTTTCAAATTGAGCTTATGTCAACTGTGTATTTGAGCAAGCTGGTCCTTGTCCTTCCATTCTAGGACCTCCAGAATCATTGCAGCTGCCCTTACCTTCAGCAATAGTATGAAGCATTTACTATGATTTCGTGAAGCTTTGGAAGGACAAGGACTTTGATTACAGTATTTCTCTTCTGCAATCACTTTGAGAACTTGCAAGTCCTATTTAGAAGCCCTAAATACACCAATTATCTAGTAAGCACGGAGTGCAGCTGCATGAACCTTCCTTTTGGATCTCAGAAGTCAAGCTGCCTTAGTGATAGTCGTGCTAGGGGAGATGAGAGGTTTTTAGCAGTGCTGTTAGGTGCCCTGATTGCGTAAGGTGTAAGATCTTAGGCAACAGGACCTGTAAACTGTTAGAGGAAACAAAGCATTATCTGTTCTAAATTGGAAGCCAAAGAGGGTTCACTGATGCACTCTGAGTTTGGTAGTAATGTAAGTGTGTGTTGAAGCTGAGCATTGAAATTTGATTGTTGATTCTGACTAACGCATGAACTGCAAAGCATTGCTTCCTTAAAAAGTACCAGGTAACTAGAACCCTCTTAATGTACCTTAGACACTTGTCATCTCAGTGTTGGCACTCCAGACTGACATGTTCCTAGTCACTGAAAGAGCAAGCATGAAGCTGTACTGAGTACCAGTCTTGAAGACACGTTAGTATCAGCCCAATCTTTGGAAACAGATTATAAGCTAATACAGAGTCCGGTTTACTTCTGTTTCAGCTCTGTTCTCATAGTACAAGCTCCTAGGACTACTGTGTTAGAGGCATGTATTTGACTTTCACTCAGTTGGAGAACAAAGCGTTCCCAAAGGAGTTAAAATCCAGAACATGTCTAAAAATTGCAATACATCTGTTGTGCATTAATTGCAGGAGTGAAGAGCTGCTTGCAGAAGGCTGGTATTGTGTTAATAGTGTGCAGACTTGGGTTGTTTGCTTTCCCTGGATCAGCTCAGAGCTCAGGCTTGCCAACTTCTCTGAAAATTGTAGCAGTGATTTCCAACCCATGGTTCCTGGGCAGAACATTCCTCAAAGGCTTGCATGACCCCAGGAAACAAACTCAACTGAAACAAACTAGAACAAAATGTGTCAATAGGTAGTTGTTCAGTCTTGTTACCTGTATACCTACATTAGAGGAAACAAATATAATTGCTCTTGGAGATTGAAAGGGCGTACAGGAAAGACAACTCTGTATGATGATGTATATGTGATACTTGCTATTCTATTGATGTTATCACAGACTTTTTATAATACAGGAATTCAAAAAATGAAACAAATCCTGTCTTCAGGCGTGAAAGTCACCTGGAGCCTAAAGGGGAACAAATATATTTAAATTCCTGCAATTATGTGTGAAATAGCTTTTTGCTAATTAGTCCTGCAAACTATGTGAAAGCAGCTTGTGCCCATACTCCACTGAAATCTTGTGTAAGGCTTTGATTACTTGCTAATTATTCAGAGTGTTAGGAAAGCTGATTAAGCAGCTCTCTTCAAATTCTGCCATAAAAGCAAAATAAGTAGCCCAGCAGTCCCTTCTGTTATGTCAGTACTGGATTTGTTGTAAGACCAGTTCCTCTGTACAGCTGTGAACTGGCTTTCAGACCTGGTTTGTTCAGCTCACTTGTGCTTTAAGGGAGGAATGGATGAGGGCATTGCTGGAAAAAACAGGGTGGCAGGGAGAAAGGGGAAATAAGCAAGGCTATTCCATCTGTGCAGCTATTCAAAAATACTTGGGAAAAACACTTGTGGGTTTCTTTTTCCCTCTTCGTGGCACCATCCTCACCTATAGACTTAGTACATTGTAACCGTAGTGTCATTCAGTAAGCCAAGTGGTGGTGGGTGAATAATTTAAGAGCTTTGGACAGTAAAACTGCCTGAGATGGCTGTGTGCCAAGTACTTTGTGCTTGCAGATGTTGGTACTGCTTTTTACAATCCTCTAAACTGCTGGGAGCTTTCAACAAATCGATCAAACACTGGTAAGCAATAGACTCTGTCTTCCTAGAGCTTGTGTTTTCTTACCTCTTTATTTCCCTTCCTCTACCCCTGTCCAGCTTTGTACTTTGGCTTAGCAAGTGGAGTAGCATAACTGGACCCGTTTTCATTCAACAAACTGCTTCATGTGTGGAAGTGCTTGCAAATCAGCACAGCTATTGGTGCCCTGGAGTGCTCGGGCCTAACCCCCGGCTGCAACTGTCTCCTTTTCCAGTCTTTCAAATTGATACAGAAAGTCTGCCATCTGCTTGCTTATTCCTGTGGAAGTGCAGCATTGGCTCTTTGATTCATCAGGACAGCTTTGGCCAGTGCTTGCTTTACTGGGCTGGAGATTTATTTTTGACTGTTCCCAATTTCTTCTACCATCAAGTGTGCAAGTGTATCTTTATTCCTGTAAAGTTGTGGCACAAGTGTCATCCTTATCAAAAATAATTATCCTTGCTGTCTGCACACTTTTATCATTAATCAAGGCAAGCTCCTCAAAGATTGAGGCAAATGACTGTCAAGTCTGTTAGTAAACCCTGTCAAAGAGCCAACCTAGATCTTTCTTATGCTTTGTTTACACAGTAACCTATGCTGGATAAGCAGGCTGCCTGGTACCAGAAGACTCTCTTGCACTGTCATTGCTTTTCTCCTAGATGCAAGGAGTCAGAAAAGCTGGCTTCAAGCTTTTCAATGTGTTTTTTCCTCCATCTAATAGCAAAGTGTTTGATTCCTGTCAACTCCTTACTGTTTTACTGTGGAAGGAACACTTCCAGGAGAATAATAAACTAGAAAAATAGTGTTGCTCCTGAAGCTTTGGCAGGTGAACATTGTGAGAGGTAGAGAAGAACGGCAGTTCCCTCTAGGTAAGCTGAGAGCAGGGGCCCCGGGGGTCTGAGTCCTTGCTGGGTGCTGCTGTGGCACTGACAGCAGCCTTGTGTTCTCCAGCTCTGATCAGCAAGGACAATGTGTTGTAATACTTCTGCCCTGTTTTGACTAGAGTACTTCTTGTAGTCACTGAAGGTTGAGGAGGATTATGATGGGCACTTCACTAAGATATCTAAATTGGGAAGGAGGTGGATTAGCAGAGGAGGCCACTCTGTACTTTTAGATAGTTCTGACTTCATACCATTTCTGTGGGCAGCGAACACTTCTACTCCACTTATGTTAGTTTCTTTTTCAGAGGCTCAGGGGACATGGGAGCTTCTGAAGCTGCTTTAAACTTTGACTGTTACATGTTTGCTGTGTGTTCATCATATGGAAGGAACAGTCTAGCCGAGCTGATGCAGAAAATGCTGTTTTCTACATTTTTGTGGGGGAGGAGGTTGAACCCTGCAGACCTTTGGATGAGCTTCCTTGATTGGAATTCAAATTGCATTCCTTAGCATCAACTAAGGGACAAGGTTCAAACAAGCTTTGATTTGTAAAGCATCCCTTAAATACCTCCAAACTGCTCTGTAAAAGGGGGAAAAATAACTTGTCACCCCTTGTGATGCAGGCAGCAGTTCTCAGGGTGTCCCCTGACATGGACAAATTGTAGATTCTGCCTTCTTGCCATCAGTATCTGATGTAGTGCAGCACATCAAAGGTGATGTAAGAGTTAATGTTTAAAGTGTTAATCTCCTCAGATGAAATGAAGTAATGCTCCAGAAATAAGCCTGTTGCTGAACTTCCACTTCAGATCTTTGAGGACCTGAATGCTGATGCTTGCTAATAAAAATAGCACAGTTTTTATGTGCTTTGTGTGAGCTGCTTATACAGCTGCTGCTTTCCTGAATTCCTGCATACTGGGTGGTGTACGTGCTCTAAAATTATAATGTACTGCCTGAGAGCCACTAGAGCTTAATCTACGCTCACATGTTGGAATTATTTTTAATATTAAAATACTAGGAGAACGTTTGTGAAATACTTCAGAATTCTCTTGCTCTGGGGCACTGTTGTGGACAGCCATCTATCAAGATGTGGGGCTGTGCAGCACAGCTGAAACACAGCATTTGGAGCTAAAACATCAGCATTTGTGAGCAGAAATATGTAACTGTGAATTCACTTAGCCAGTTAATACTGATGAACTCTGTACTTGTGCCAGTATGTCAGCTTCTGTAGTAACTAGCTGGCATCCCCAGACCTGTTCTCTTGTCTATCTTCTGTTGCAGAATTCTCTTACTGGAATTTACAGGACTGGCTACTGGAAGCCATAACTGCCTCAAATATTTGTCTTTACTCAGAGTGCCTGATACCTGTTGCAACTGACCAAATCAAAATGGGGAAATGAGTCAGTTAAAAGCCTTTGGGTCTGGAGCAAACTGGGAAGCCATTTTTGTTTCACAGAGATGTTTGTTTCCAGCATGTTGTGGTTTAGCCTGGCTGGATGCCAGGTAGTCACCAAAGCTGCTCTATTCCTCCTCTTCAACTGGACGGGGGAGAAAAAAATACGATGAGAGGCTTGTGGGCTGAGATAAGGACAGGGAGAGGTCACTTGCCAATTACCATCATGGCAAAACAGACTTGACTTGGGGCAATTAATTTAATTTATCACCAATCAAATTGGAGTAGGATAATGAGAAATAAAACCAAGTCTTAAAACACACGCACACACACATGCACCCTTCTTCCCAGGGTTCACTTCACTCCTGAATTCTCTACCTCCTCCCTCTGTGGCACAGGAGGATGGGGAATAGGGGTTGTGGTCAGTTCATCAGATGTTCTCTCTCCTGCTCCTTCTTCCTCACACTCTTCCCCTGTTCCAGCATGGGGTCCCTCCAATGGGAAACAGTTCTCCACAAACTTCTCCAATGTGAGTCCCTCTCATGGGCTGCAGTTCTTCACAAACTGCTCCAGCATGGGTCCCTTCCAGAGAGTGCAGCCCTTAAGGAGCAGACTGCTCCAGAGTGGGCTCTTCTCTCCATGGGTCCACAGGTCCTGCCAGGAGCCTGCTCCAGTGTGGGCTCCCCATGCGGTGGCTTCCTTTGGGAGCCCAGCTGCTCTGACGTGGGGCCTTCCATGGGCTGTAGGTGCATATCTGCTCAGTGTGGTCTTCCACGGGCTGCAAAGAGACAACCTGCTTCACCATGGTCTTCTCGATGGGCTGCAGGGGAACCTCTGCTCTGGTGCCTGAAGCACCTTCTCCCCCTCCTTCACTGACCTTGGTGTCTGCAGAATTGTTTCTCACATTCTCACTCCTCTATCCTGCTGCAGGATTTTTTTTTTCTTTATAAATATGTTATCACAGAGGCAGTACTGCTGTTGCTGATGGGCTTGGCCTTGGCCAGCGGCGGGTCTGTCATGGAGCCGACTGGCATTGGCTGTCAGACTCGGGGGAAGCTTCTGCTGGCTTTGCATAGAAGCCGCCCCTGTAGCCCTCCCCAGTACCAAAACCTTGCCACACAAACCCAGTGAACAGTATAAGACAACTTTGCCTTCAGATCTCCAGTGTTATCAGTACCTGCATGTCTGTGCTATTGTGGTATGTTGTTCTTGTCCTTGTGTGGGTGTACACATAGCTCCTTGGCAAGAGGTCTTCCTGACTGCTGGTCACCACCCAGCTGGCTGCTCAGCTCCTGTCATCTGTAAACCACGATTGCAGAACAGTGGAAATGCTACTTATAGACATGGTGTCTGTGCCTGGGCGCTTGTACATCTGTGAGCAGCTTCGCTGGAACAGGGCGCACCGAGGGGTGCATGCTGAATCATCTCCATACAGTGAAACTTGCCATGCTGGGATGATCTCTACAGTACACTGCTTTTCAAAACCACTTTGGTTTGTAACAGGTGTTGTAGAGAAGTTGAAGTCTGTTGTGTTCTTAAACACTTTCTCTGTTTCTACTTAATGCTAGAGCGAAGCCACCTGCTTTTAGGAGTGAGGGGCCCTTGTTTGGAAGACATGGTTAAATTTAGCAGTAGTGATAGTTTTAGCATAAAATCTAAACAGCAATGCTTGAATGCTGCTTAAACTGAATACTACTTAGTTGCTCAGTCTGTATGATAGCTAGCATGTGTTTCCATGTGTCACACCCTGCTGAGCTTGCTTTCTGAAGGTAAGCCATAAGAAAAATAGCCTGAGAACATGCTCTTCTGCCTATGGGACGATTGTTTTCGAGGAGCATCTTTTTTCAGCTGTTTGCCATAAGGAATGTTGGCTTCACTACAGAACAACCTGTGCTAGCTATTGCTATCAGCACTAGATAGTTAAGTTTTTCAGCTGGATCCAGTATGAAAACATCTCTGGAACTGTGTTTCAAATAATATGGATTAAATAAAACTTAGCCTGTCTGATCTGCACTTTCAGAGGGTGAGGACTATTGCATAATTCCTGGCTATTTTTTTTTTGCCCGAGTACAGCTTTTACTGGGAATGCAGTGATACAGAGACAGCACTTTGTTACTGTCAAGGCTTATAGGGTTTTGTAGTAGGTTAGATTGGCAACTTGTCGTGGTAAATTAAAGTCTAATGTTTTTAATAGCTTCCTGCTTTTGCATCAGTCTGGTGAGTTTTAATCTGTCTTGGTTTCTCACTGGTTGTGCAAGATGTATACAGTCTGGGCAACTTCTTTCCTCTCTCTGTTGAAGTCTTGTGATGTTCTGTCTGCTGGAGCCTGGATATATAAGGGATTTTAAGATATCTGTCTCGCCATAAGCATATTGCTTAAAAGCTGATGGGCAGTAGTAAGAGAAAGATAGGTGAGATAAGCTGCTGCTCTACTTGCATGTGTTTCAGAGCTTTAACTGTGTTATTTTTGAGTGCAAACTGCAGAAATATACTTAACATGCTGAAGTAAGATGAAGCGGGAGTAACATAGCACTGCATCAGAGTACTGTCCTATACATATTACTCATGCTGGAACTTGACCTTTGAATATTTATCTGGAGAAGCATAGTTATGTGCAGGGTGACTAACACTAGCACATCTTTGCTGCAGGCAGTGTGGTGCTTGAACAACTGACTGGAGTTAGCATGAAAGATAAGCTGAGCATTTTACTTGCTTGGTCCGTAGGATGCTCGGAAACACTAGCTTGTGCACTCTGAAGGGAGCAAGCAGTGAATGCATCATTGTCGCTCGGGCTTCGCACAGTTTTAGCTTTCAGAACCCGTAGGTAGCAGTTATCCATCATTATAGATGGAGTTACAGTGATTCTTGCCTTGGTTTTAGTCTTTAATGAAGAACTTATCAATGAAACTGTGTGTGCTGTTTGCGTATGTAAAAGCGGTGTAAATGTTTGACATACTGACGATCAATACTTTAGAAAACTTCTAGTCAAGTTATTCACAGGCAGGTTTGGGGTTTTTTTTCCCCAAAGAAACCAGCTGTGACTTGAGGAGGCAGGCTGTGGTGAGCAGCGCGCTCTTGGTAAGCAGTATGCTTGAAGCCATTTGTCTTCATTTAAACTCTGGCAGTAGTGGTGAGGCTTTGAAGACTCTTCTAATTTCCTCTCGAACAACATCCTATGGTATGTGCTGCTGCAGCTGCTGCATCTATACCACTGGATGACTGTAGCTTATAGCTGGAAACTGAACTGTAGATAAACATGAAGAAAGGATTGGTGCTTGCAAAGATCCTTGATTTTTTTTTTTTTTGTATCAAGGTGGTAGCAGTAATCAGTCACAGCTGTATGACTTAGCTGCTGTGGCTGGAGAAATTGCTCTCCTTTTTAGCCCAAGGGGTGTAAGACTTTAGGTTTTGCCTGGGATAATACTTGATTTGAAAAGTGATGTATAGAAACAGAATCACCAAAACTTTCCAATGTTTGCACGGTTTCTAATCTTAGGTTAAAACACATACATTGTTGATGTCTGAGTCTCTTCTAAAAGAGCTGCAAATTCTTGTTATAGGTTGTATTTGACAGCTCTCCTCAAAAAAGCTGCGAGCAAAACCTATCTGCAAAGGACTTCTGTGAAAGAAAAAAAGCCAGTCAAGCCCTATGTAGTGTGGGGTATGGCTACTGATCTGAACTGGTCGTAAAGTAAATGACTGGGCGAAGCTAGCTGCTTTTTCTTATGCTAGAAGAGCAGTGTCTCTTCCACCTGGCCTAATGGTTGCTGGTCAAAACCCTCTGCAGTGAGCTGTATGTGACTTGAGCAGAACCATCTGTAGTTGTTCTTGTGCAGCCTCGTTTACATTGACTGCACGATCCCAATGGATGTCTACTTTGAGTCATGAGACTGTATCCTTTGACTACTTTCCATCCCTACCAGCAGTTGCAGAGCTTGTACAGTCCCCACCATTGCTGGGAATCTCTGCACGGCTGCCATGCTGCAGGTTGGCATCTGGCAAGACCCACCTGCAGTACATATATCTCCCAGCGCAGAGATGCTGGGCTGATAAATGATAGGTAGTGTTACTAGCCTCACATAGATTCATTGAAAAGCTTTATAACTGAGTGATCAAATCCAAGATGCACTGAGGGCTAATTTGCAAGGTTGCAAGCATCAATTGGCAGCTTTTTTAGCCTTTCTTGAAGTGGTTTCTACTTCTACAGGAATCTGTTTTGGTCTGTTTGTGAAGCGTGCTTGTAAAACTGAGTGAAACTGTACAGTGAGCTGCTGTGTTGGCTTGACTGTAAGAGATCTCCCTCATTGATTAGGGAAGAGAACAGTGAGAGAGAGAGAGTACTGATGCTCTTGACTTGCTAAACAAGCCTAGATAGTTCTTATTTTTATAGGAAGTCTGTTTTTTTTTTCTTTTTTTTGAGGAGTGTGTAGGGGGAACAGGGAGTTGTGGCTACAACACGCAAGAGCTGGCATGAGGAAGAAGGTCCAGCTGTGTGAGTAGGTAGTGTCAGAGCACAAAGGCAAGGCTTCTGTCACATTCTAGTGGATTATGGGCTTAAGCAGTAAATCTGAGCCCCAAGCTGCATAGTTTTCTGTGAACAAGGAAAAACATGAAAGAACGTGATTGCTGCTTCATGTGGTCTCAAGAAGTCAAAGGGAATAATTGCAGGAAGCCCTAAACGCAATAGGGAGGGAGCTGCTGATCTCTCGGGATCCAAGGTGGTGTCAGCAGCTCTCAAGCTTCTTCTGGATAACCTGCTTTATGTAGCAGAGACCACAGCTCCTTAACTGGAAGCATGTCCTCTGGGACTGCTATTCTCCTAAACAATAAATCATTCATGTTTTCTTGCTGAGAACTGATGTAACTGTATGTATAAGTATATGTAACTGAGGCATTGGCTTAGTCTGTCCTTTGCAGAGTGGCCAGGTGCCTGCCCCACCACCTCTGCGTGGGCAGCAGTATGTCTCCTGTTAAACCACTTGCAGCTCTGCTTGTACTAAAAAACCTGGTATCTAAGCTTTTAACCCCTGCCAGCTAATAGCTGGTTCCCCTGTGCCTCTTTTGAGGGTCAGGAAGCCAGGAAGAGAAAACCTGCTTTGTCACTTAGCTTTAATAAGCCCTTGAGATACAAACATAATTGGTAGACTCCCCCCTCTTATGTTGAAAGAGATTTATTATTCAGTGGAGTTTGGCTAATTCTGACATGTCCTTTTAAAACCACCCCAGCTTTACTTAACTCTGCTTGAGAGGCGAAAGCGCGCTGTACCGTGCTCTTCACTTAACTGAGAAAAGCAGTTCTGTGTAAAATCGTCCTAACCAGCAAGTCTTGGGCTTTCGGTCTTCTAGAACTTGCTATGAATCCTATCATTTCTGCCACTGGCTTGTACAGTCGAATGCTTATGCAAGTTACTGTGGCTCAACCCAGCAGGCTTCAGTATTTCAATTAAAACAGATTTACAACATTTTACAGGTTTTAGAGGTCAGTTTGGTTGGCTAGCAACCTGCTGTCCCAGTCTCGCTGAGGTACAAGGCCTCTGTGTATTTGCTGAGAAGCATTTGCACGTGTAATGTTTCAACATAGAGGAGTGTCTGGATTTTGACTTCTGCTGCTGCTATCGGTGCTGATTTATCAGCTTTGAGAGCATATCAGTCTCTCTTCTGGTGTAAGGCTGCAGAGGTCAGTGCTGCCAATTCAGTCATAGCAAAAACAATTTCATATTTGTTACTATATTTGGTGGCGAGGGGGAGATTTGTTATGGGAATGCTTATCTGTTTTCCAAGGCTCGTCAACAGACAGGAATAAGCAATTGAATTACTGCCTCTTTCAGGTACATTCCACCCCTGATCTGGGGAAAGAGTGGACATATCCAGACTGCCCTTTATGGAAAAATGGGGAGAGTGAGATCACCACATCCATATGGACTTCGCAAGTACCTCACGATGCCAGATGGAGCGACGGCCACCTTTGATCTCTTTGAGCCGCAGTCCGAGCACTGCATTGGAGGTCAGCCGAGCAGCTGCTGGCTGCATCTAGCTGCTAACCTTGATTCTGTGCTCTGGGGGAATGGAGGAGGACACTGTTACTTGATTTAGCAGAAAGGATATCTGTGAATTTTGGCAAAGGAAGGGAGGTGCTAAGCAGTACTAACCAGGGTGTGGAGACTGCGAGGCCGTCTTGCTGTATACCTATGTCTCAGCGGGAGAGACCCTGCTAGACTAATTAACTGTTTGTGGCAAGGGGTGGGAGGGTTGAGGAGCAGGAGAAATGTTCCATTACCTGTGCCTCAAGTGAGAGGATGGCAAAGAGTCTGGTGGTAACCCTTGTTTGGGGTGTCCTTTGCCTGTTAAGGCTGCGGGATCATAGAGCAGAGGCTAGCTGCGTGGGATTCTTCATAGCCTAGTGTGTATGGAAAAGAAATGAGACTTTATCTCCCCCTTAGAAACGGATTCTTGGTAGTCTTTACTGACAACAGCTGTTTCAAGATCTGCATGAAAACAAACTCCATGTGCACAGGGTATGAAGGAGTCCAGACATGAAGAGAACCCCATGAAAGAGTAGAAAAACATGGTGATTCCTTACAATATTATGTATGTGTATTCAGAGTGAATGTCAGGTTTTAAACTTCCTGTTACTGCTAGTAACAGCAACACTCAAAACTGAGTTACTGTGGCTTGACTTCAGAAATGCAATTTACTCCTGCAGCAGCTGATTTCGTTATAAGCCCATGACTCCTGTTTGGCCTTCAGAAGAAGCAGAGTTCTCTTCTTAGCTGGCGGTGCTGAGATCCTCGTGGTACAGTGCTGCACTAGAACGGTTGCTGTTATCTTTATCACTGAAGAGAATCTGACCAGTGCTCTCCTAATGAGGCAAAAATTCAGCGGCTAGAGCTGCTAAGCACTGGAGCTTTGCACGTAAGAGTCCGATAGCTAATTTGAAGCCCATATGCTAATCCTGAATGTAATTGACTATGCTTACTTGAATTGCACCAATTACTTTCTTAGTTGATGAAATGATATCGTGTTAAACTAGTGAACAGTGTCAGAAGATTAAGTATCATTAGATTAGCCACAAAGCAGATGATGGCTAATGTCAACTGATCAGAAGGTCTGTGCTTAGAAAACCTTCATTTTGAAGATATGTTACACCCAACTCCGGAAGGGAAACGAGGGAAGAATATTTGGTGCATGAATGAGCAGTGAGCTCCAGAGCTTCCACATATTTAGTAGTCACAGCATGCTGTCAGAAGGCAGAACATGTGTAATGTCAAAAACATCTTTCAAAGGGAAGAATTTACTCTTGGTCTCTAGGCAGTGCCTACAGAACTGTTTGGGCAGCTTTCCCTGAAGTTAGAAAACTGTTCATCTCCTGTAACACGAATTACTTTTGCACATCGGTAGCACTAGAGTCGCTGTTCTGTCCCATACTGGATTGTTGGCAGACTAGTAGGATTTTTAGCTTGCTTCTGGTAGACAGTTTCCCACAGATCTGAAATGGAAACTTGCTGAATTTCTTAATTTGCATGAAGTGACATTTACTTAACTTCCCTGTCTTTTTGTGCACAGAGGACGTCACGATGGTAATCTGCCCTGGGATTGCTAACCACAGTGAAAAGCAGTATATCCGCACTTTTGTTGACTACGCGCAAAAAAATGGGTACAGATGTGCTGTCCTGAATCACTTGGGAGCCTTACCAAATATTGAGCTCACTTCTCCACGAATGTTCACATATGGTAGGTACTTCATGGCAGCTGGGGACTGATTTTCAAGCTTGTGGAATTTCTAGGACTTGATCAGCCTCCTTCAGCATAATGCAACTGCTGTATCTGAATGAGATTGATACTTTTGTACTGTTGCTTAGGAACCAAACTGAACTTACATGTGAGGAAGAGGGGAGGCTTATACTGGGATTCACTTTTCCGTGGCTCTTCTCCCAGCTCTTACCAATGTATCCTAATCAACAATGCAGTTTTTTTGGAAAGAAAACTTTTGAAAAAAAACCTCTTGTGGCTCTTGTACTAAGAGCCTCCTGAAATGATGTTGGAGATACTGAACCATCAGTTTAGTGGAATGTGAAACAAACCTGGCTCTGAAGTATAAACATGACTCCTAAGGCTTTGTAAAACGTAGTATGAGAGGCATTTGTACCAGCCTATCCAGAAAGTACATTTCTGTCCTAGGAGGCACACATGAGGATTGGTCCCTAGATGTAACACACAAATGTCAAGGAACAGCAACAATTCTATAGCATGACAGTAAAGCTACAGAAGTGGTAGTGCTTGACTGCCACAATTTGGGGCTTTCACCCTGAATGTAAGGAAGTCTTTTTTAATGTAGAAATTAAAAGGAATAAAGGGTTTGGAACTGTGTTAAGGGTGACCCCAGCTATTTTTAACTGCCCTGCTAGTGAATAACATGATGTTTGTAGAATGTGGCCTTGCTGGCCTGCGACCTGATCCACTTGTTCCTGAGTTCTCCTGAGCCCTCATGTCCCTATTTACTAGGAATATCTATGGGTACATTATGTCATGAGTCAACTGTGGGTTTAGCAGACTGGTGTTGGGTTTCTTTTTTAAAAACAACGAAGATACATACTGCTAAGAGTTTGGACTAACAGTTTGAATGTTTGTCTTGAACAGTTGCATTGCCAAAATATAAATATTGTGCTTTGAGATTCTGGGTCTTGCAGGCAAATAGGCCATAATGCTTTGTTGCTTGTTTTATAGTTGTTAAATCTACTCCTCAGGGAAAACGTTTCAGGAATACCAAATGCCTCCATTTGTATTGAGGTCCTAGATTGTTAATGGCTTCAAGCCTACCATGTCTTGGGAACTAAGCTTGGCCTCCTTAAAGCGTTTGCTTTTTTGATAGAAGTTGAGAGCTTTCTTCCATGGAGCTTTGCTTTAGACCTTAGGGAGTTATTCTGTCCTACAGCTCGAGACATACCTTTCTGAGTCTTTTATAGCCTTGGAAAGGGCAAGGAATGCCTAGAACTTCCTTTGAGTAAGACAGTAAATCACTTGGCAGAGTTGTTTGTTAACTGGAGTGCCAACAAGACCATGAGCAGATTTACCTCCAACCCAGATAGCTTTTGCTGGATTTCTGACATATTTGTTGAGGAGCGAGTAGCATAAAAGTGGAGTTTGCTGAATCCCCCAGCCTTTACATCAAGCTTGACCTGTTGCTATTCTAGTTTGGGATTTCCGAAATAGTTGCCCTCAAATCATGAAGGTCAAACACTGAAGTATTTTGACTGCTGGCTTCTTTCAGAGGAAACTAGAGCAATGCAGCATTTGTCAGCTTGAAAACTGCTCATTAAGAACATTCACAAGGAAGTGCCCAAGCCCTGCTGAAATGCTCAGCCAGGAGCCTGCAGTTTCACTGAAGTAAACACAAACCCTGGTGCTCGGTCTACTCCAGAACTAGCCAGAACCTGAGTCTGGAGGATGCTACAGTTGGGATGAGGACACAGTGGAGCACTGTTAAGTTGGCATAGGGTAGAATCCCAACTCTTAGGATTATTCTCCCTGGACAAGTTCTATAGAATAGAGCTGAGATTCTGACTCTACACAGGAATAAATAGCTGTAGTTTTATTTCTGTTCTTCGCATGGTGCCTCCTGTGCGGTTTGCAGCCTTAAGTCCAATGGGAAGGTTAACAAAGTTCATGGACGGTTGATACCAGGGTACTAATGCCATCTGTTTTGCAGCTGCTTCTCTTCACGTTCCCTTTTCCCAAACTCAAAGGCAGGAGACATAGCTGTAGGTACTCAGATGCTGCATGTGTGCAGGTCTTTAAGTCTGTTGAACAATCTGAAGACCCAGTACCGCCAGAAACTGGATCCCTCAGTACCTGCAGCCTGTGGGATGCAAGTGGGTGTTAGCTGAGAGTGGAACAGTTCTGTATAGAGTCACTTACCCCGTCTTTTGAAGAGGGGGTACCCATACGTCTTCTAGGAAGCTGCAGTATCTTTACCTCTTCAGCGGTTGAAAAGGGCTAGCTGCATCTGCCTAAACCCTTCCCTCTGCTTCCAGAGAGCACCTGCTTAGTCAAACTCTGCAACAGTCCAGAGACCTCTGTCCTGACTTTGCTTTTCCATCCCTCCCTGCATCAGCATAGAGTCAAAGATCCACAGCAGTCTTGCTGAAAGCGAAGGAGCAAGCTGCTTTCCAGACACCCCGCTTAAGTTCAGAAGTGGCAAACTGCCTGAGAGGGGTAACGATGTGCGCTGTTCTTGGTAATGTCAAGCCCAGAGTTGTTGGACTCTGCTTTTTAGGCTGCTTTGGGAAGGCAGAGCTTTGATTGTCAGATTAGCTGTTGTCATGATTTTTAAGCAAGTAATTTCATCTTACTTTGGCACTCTGTCAGAACTAGGCATGAGCTAAGGTCCACAGAACTCATAAAACAGATACACGAACACATGTGTGAATCAGAGCTCTTAAAACCTTAAGTTGTTGTAAAGTCAGAAAGGGTAAGAAGCTGAACTTTAATCATGCAACTGAAGCTTGAAGTGGGAATCTTGGTCTATTAAAAGATGATTCTTGACTTTGTCTTTACTTTTAGGTTGCACCTGGGAGTTTGGTGCCATGGTTAATTACATCAAGAAGACCTATCCTCTGACCCAGCTGGTTGTGGTGGGCTTCAGCCTGGGTGGAAACATCGTGTGCAAATACCTGGGGGAGAGCCAGGGCAACCAGGAGCGAGTCCTGTGCTGCGTCAGTGTGTGCCAGGGCTACAGTGCGCTGAGGTGGGTCTGGAGACTTCTCTGTGCTGGTCTCTGGGGCTGCAGGAGGGGGCAGAGCTTTAGCAGGGTGCGTGTGGAAGGCCAAGGTGAACTGGTCTGACAGACTGCAGCATGCAGGACGCCACCTGCCTGAAGGAGCAGCCAAAGCTTTGCTGGTTTGGCAGCACAAAGAAGCTTTCCGTCAACAACGCAAGTAAGTTTTTTTTTGTACTTGGCCAGGTACATGCTGGCAGCATCTGGTCTGTGCATGTGAGCTGGCCTAACTTTGTCTTGTTGCTACAGCATCCTGAGAGGAGGCAATCCCTGTGCAGTCCTGGTATAATTACCCAGGCAGTCTGGGCAGCATGACAGACTGCTGAGGTGATGCCAGGTTTGCAAGCAATAGTTTACACTTTCTCATCACTCTGAGAAGTATCCCTTGGTTCATAATAGCTTTTCTGGCTTCAATGTGCAGTTTCATCAGGCAGATCTTACCTGGGGAGACTGCAAAGAGACGCACAGCTTGTACACTGTCAGGCCATGCTTGTCTCTTGGAGTGTGTCACTGAAACAGTGCTGTGGGCTGGTGAGGAGATGGAGAGGCACTTGCAACTGTGTTATACAATCTGGAAGGTGGGGAGGAGAAGGCTTATAGCCCTAAACTGCCTAAAATTTACCTTAACCTGTGGTTCCCCAGCTGGAAGCTGAGGCTGTAGCACTTCACAAGAGCTGTAACGGCTCCAGCTTGTGCTAACAGCTGCATTTACTGATGGAGGATCTTGGTGCAGAACTGCTGCTTGAAAATAGGTGGCTCAACTAATGTGCAGTAACTTTCCATATATGCACAGTTAATGATGATTAAAATAGTGTAAGTGGCTAAGCTACTGCTTTCAGTTTTTACAGTCTGTACATATGGACAACTGCTAAGATGTAGCTGACTTTACAGTAATTTAACTCTGCTTTTGAGCCCTGAGACTATTTGAAAGGCAAAAGGGGCTGTTGAAATTGGGGTATTTAGGTCAAGATCCTTTGGGCAGATAAAAATAGTGAAACTGTGGCAGCCTGTAAGAGGCTTGCAATGGAATTTGGCCTCCCAGCCTGGTCAAGGTAGCTGAAAGTCTCTTGATGCTGCTGGTGCTCTGCCTGTACAGGGACCAGTTTGATATGCAGCAGTCTTAAGACACCTTTTATGAGTTAAGCTTTTACAGGTGGAAATAAGAAACTTTTCTGGAAGCATGAAGGTGTGACTAAAAGCTTGATATGCACTTCAGTAATATTCCAGCATACCTAATATCTTTTGAGATCAGATGTGACCACTGTTAAAACCATGTATAATCTACTGGTAGGTCCCTGTAAGTTCATGCCCTTAAAATTTGAATACGTGCTTTCAGGAACATTTTTTCTGATTTGTTTCGAGTAAAATGTTCTTAGTTGTCTTGGGATTCTGGCATGGAGCACAGAACATCCTTTTGAAGCCAGCTCCTCAATTGCAGCCATCAGACAGGGTTTGCAAGAACCACATCTGGCTGTGGTCCACTTGGTTCATCTTCTGCAATTACGCAAAATTGGGTTTCTGGTCTCCAAAATGATGTTGCGAGTAATGCTGTTTGCTGTTCCGTAAGATGATTTCTGTAATATTATGTCATGATGTGCTGGTAGAATAGCAGGGCAAGGACAACCTGTTTAACAATACTGCACTTGGATATTCGTGTGGAAAAAGAACATCTGCTTGTCTGACTTTATTGCAAGTCTTCAGTGGGTTGTGTGGATTATTGAGCTCTTGACTCCACCTGCTGGGTAAACATCTACTAGCACATCTCCAGTCACAAAACATCTGTGCATTACTGGGCAATCAGCAGTCTCCCTACCTAATATCTGCCTCTGTTTTAAATGCTAATTAGCTGGAGAGCTAGGGTGAAACATCATCAGTAAATATCTACTAAGCAAAAGGCAGGACAGGGAGGGCCTTGTGCCCCTCTGGTTATAGAAGTGGGAGGGAGGAGCTGCAAAGCACCTCCAGGTGAAACGGTTAAGCCTGAGCCTTCCTGGGTTTGGTCTGGTAAGTTAAAATAACTGGCCTCATTCCTCTGAGCTACATGAAAGTGAATTACCCAGGTAGACATGACTAGTTAATTTGCAATTCCATTTTCTTTTTTTATTAGCTTGTACAGCCTTTATCCCTCATAACTTTAGGAAGTGAAAAAAAAAAAGTGGTGGTGAGCAAGGTGAACCAGGGATCTGAAATATGAAAGCCTTTCCAGGGCATTAAGGGTGAGTCCCATAGATGGGCATAATAAAGTAGCAGCAATACTAGGGTCTGACAGAAGAATATGAGACTCGTAGTTAAATGAATTAACAGAGTCTGGGGAATTTGTTCCCCGAGGCTAAACAGAGACACGTCTCCTTATTCCTTAACCTCTGCCTGCACAGGCTTGATTCTGCTTGTTGAACTTGTGGAATGTATCTTCATCATAGCTACAGGCTGTTGGGAGAGTCCTCAGCTTTGAAACCTGTGCAGTGCTCAAATTACTGGAAGCTGCCTTTTTTCAGTGCTTGCAGCCCTTCATATTAGGAGTACTGCTCTATACCACAGGAACTGCAGGGAAGTACAGTAGCTTCAACTTCAGACATCTTGTAAGATAAGGAGTTTTTAAAAAAAATTTCCGTACTCCAGCATGGCTTACTACAAGAAAATGTAGCTTGCTTTTGCACTGCTAGGGGACTTGCAGGTGGTGGCTTGGGAGGTCGTGCTAAATCCGCTGCAGTTCTCATGGTATGTTAATGTTTAAATGGTAGGGGTACTTCAGTAGCTAAAACTGCTCCCAGCATTCTTAGGTTGCTTGGTAAATGATAGTGTGTTTCCTCAGTAACAGCAAACCCTGCTAAGAGTAAAGCTATAACCTGCCTGTGACCCTGCATAGCAAAGGAGTGCTGGTATCTGGCAGAGCTTGCAGAGGTCTGGATGACTTTAATTCTGTTTTAACAACAGATAAGCTGTGAAGTGCTATTCTGCTTTGAGAATAGGTAAAGACTTCAACTCAGATGCCACTTGCAGCTGCAACTATTATTTATTCCTACAGCTACTGCCAATGAAGTTAAAACAGTAATAGTGTCTGCACATGTTGGAAACATCTGCACAAATTATTTCCTCTGCAGAACTAATATACACAACAGACAACACTTTTCAGCAACAGGTTTTAGTCCTCTCCTTGGTAGTCCTATTAGGTAAATTACATTCAATTTATGCAGAGGGATACTAAAATCCTCTTATCAGTGTTGCAAATCTTGATTGATGGCTCTTAAATGCTCTGATCAAAACTGCTAATTGCATTCTGCAAAATGAGACTGCAGATCTGTTTTCTGATACTACCAAACTTCATCAAAGTGGAAGTCATTTCCTGGAAAAGGTTAAGCTGTGGCAGGGGAGGCCTGGGGATTTGTTTACATAGCCTCTAGGCTGCTGTAAGATGTTACAGTGAATTAATCTGATCTTTCAAGATCGCCATTAACAGCTTTGGTTGTTCTGCACTGTGTTTTTTCTAGGGGACAGGAAACCTTCATGCAGTGGGATCAATGTAGAAGATTTTATAACTTCCTCATGGCAGACAACATGAAGAAGATCATCCTTTCTCACAGGTACTGCAGTACATCACTTATGCTGATAGTATTGATTGGGTCAGTTGCTGTATTGGATTTGCCTTCTTGGTCCTTTAAAATAGGACTTCTGAAAGCTTATGAACCCGTTCCTTGTTTGGTGGTCTTTAGATGAAGCAACAGAGAAGGGGAGCCCATGTCAATCTCATTTATATACTATAAAATATACAAATAAGCTTTGATCTTGTTAGGAGAAAGCAGGCTTTGTTGTCTATTTGCCTTCCGAGAAACTCAATGAATAAAGTAGCTGTGCAGAGGAAGACATTGCAATTAGCCTTCAAAGTGGAGTATTCTGCATCTGTTTCACTTCTAGCCAAAGAATTCGCTATTCAAGGAGCCTCTTGTTCTGCCACCTACCTGAGGTAGGACTACTCTTCAAGATCTGCTGTATGGGGCTGCTGCTTACCAAATAAGCAAATAGTCAACTGTAGCTCTGGCTTCTAGCTGTTCCTCTAGAAGGAGTATGTAGCCAGCAAAATACTAGTCTTGCTTTTCCTGGAGTGCAAGTGTACTTATAGGATCCCTGTGCTGCTGTTGTGATCCATGGTGTGTTCATGTCAAAGGAATGTGTGTGTTAAACAGGTGACATGCTCAATGTTGTTGTTTCCTCCATCAGAAGTTGTCTGGGTACTTCTTTCTAGGGCAATAAATGTGTAAGTACCTCATCTGTGTATATTTGAAGTTGCCTGACTCAAGGGAAAAAGAGGGGAATATCTAAGAACTATTCCAATTAAGACCATGTGTCACTTGCAAACTTTTGGTTCATTGTTTACACTCCTGTGCAGTATGAAACACTTGTAGAAGCAATTAGGGCAGCTGACGTGTAGGATGATCCACATAATTCATTCCAGATTAACAAATATTTAGACAACTTGACCAAATTTAACATGTAAAGTTAGGTAAGCCCCCATTAAAAGGTACTTAAATTCATAACCCAGAAAAAGTCCGTGCTGGCTCGAAGGTGAGTCTTAAGTAAACTTTTTCCTGTAATCACTTGTGCTCTGAGGCAGCTCCCCCAGATCAAACCTAGCCTCCCTTCTAATTTGCCCCACAGCTGCCCCTGAGAAGGAATAAAAATCCCTTTCCAACTTGTGGCTTTTGTTCTATTGTTAGGGGAGCAGTTTGTTCTAGTAAAGAAACACATCCTCTCCTGAGGGCAATAATTATGACAAGTGTCCATAGTAAATAGCTTTCTGCTAAGGTAATGCCCCAAGTAATTACTGCTGTGTGAGCTAAACTAATATGTGTGCTGGGAAGACTTTAGGACCAGATGGTGAAGGAGATGCTATGCCCAGGACTGCTAGTGCTCTCACCCGAGCCACCCACGGGTTTGGTCTGCAGCCAAAGGACCCTCCCTCTAACACGTAGCCTCTGTTCCAAGTACCCTTAGTGCTGTCTGTTCTGGGAAGATGCTTTTTAGAGGCCCCCCCATGCAGTTTTGCAGTATAACAGGAATTTATTTCTATAAAGAGGCTGCTAGGGTTTCTATTACGCCTTACTGCAAAGGGAAGTGGACAAATAAGCTGTTCTTGTTCCCACGAAAGCCTCATGTATATGTAGCTTATTTCTAGTCTTATCTTGTCAGACTTGGTAAACTCAGTTGTCCTTGAACAGGTCATGGCTTTGCTGCCTTTATTGTGTTATTTGGATGACTTTCTTGATGTTACTCTTTCAGACAAGTTCTTTTTGGAGATAACAACATGAAGAGGCCACAAAGCCTATCAGATGCTGATCTGAGCAAACTCTATACAGCAACATCCCTCATGCAGATTGATGATAACATTATGAGGTATGAAGGGCAATTCTCTGATTCTGTGTAGATCTCTAAAAGTACCTTCTCTTTCAAGTGTTGCTCTTCCATGCCCCTTGCTGTGCCTGTAGGAATTTGCTGAAATACAGTGCTGACAACCTCAAATTCTTCCTTGCCTTCATATCGAATAAAACTTACCAGGAACAAAAACCTTACTATTGACAGTCACAGTTTCTGTAAGGTCACCCAGGAGGCATTTATTTATCAGTAAATCCCAGCCTGCAGCCTTCAGTAATGTAGGAAGAAGTCAGCTCTGCCTGCAAGCTCTAGCAAAAGATAGTGTAGAATGTGGAAATCAGCTCAGAACTGCTCATGAATGTCCGTAGTCCTGTTTGAATTTGAAAAAAAAACCTTCTCCCCAAGAACCATTACTGCCTTCTCAATAAACATTAGAGTTGACTGAGAATACAACCTTTTTTACTTGTCATACTAACACCTAAATTAAGCTCTCTGCTTTATTAAGCAGTAGCCTGTTACTGCCTGCGTCCTTGAAAATAACACAGCCCTTTCTTCAGTGGCAGTGTTCATACCATGGCATGTTCTGTATCAGGCATTGACACCTTTCCCAAATGAAGCTGTAAACTGTCGGCTGTCCAGCTGTAACACTTTTGGCAGGCTGGGAGTATTGCTGGCTGCTTTTTAAAAGCCGTTCCTAGGGAAATCTCCCTACTCATCGCTCATGCCTGAGGCCTAGATTTCTAGTTTGGGCCAACAGAGATGTTATCTCTTGCATCAGAAAAAAAAAAAAAGGTGCTTGAGTATAGGTTTACTGAATTCTTGGTTTGGGATGGGGTACTAAGGATATGGCAAAGAACTGGAACCACAATCAGTTCTGGGTGACTTGTAGGCAGACTCTTTTGTTCAGTATGTTTGAGGTTTGTAAACTGTGGTGGTTTTGTATTTGAAAAGGCTTTCAGGTAAAGATGAACAACTTCATAACTCTTTCTTTCTTCGATATGTATAATTACTTAAGTGAAGTGGGATACTTGAAAAGAAATGCCCTGAAGGCTGCTAGACTTCAGCTTGCATGTTTAACTTGCCCATGATGTCAAAATGTTTGAGTAAGCACAGAAAGCACAAAGGCTTGTGCTGCCAAAGGTCAGTGTTGCAGAGACGCTGGGTAGAAAAAAAGCATTGTCCATGAAAATTGAGGCATCGTTCCTATCTCTGCATATGTGTCCTCACTTAAGAGTCACGTGGGTACCAGAAGCAGATGATTGCAGTGACAGTCTTCTCTATTTCAGGAAGTTCCACGGCTACAGTTCCCTAAAGGAATACTATGAAGAGGAAAGCTGCCTGCATTACTTGCATAGGGTAAGCTCTTGCAATAGAGACTGCTCTTGTACCTTCATTTTCCTGATGGAGAGAAAATGCACTGTGGTTTCTGTTGCTGATATCTAGACATAGCTGTTGTAGCTAGGATTTTCAGAAATAATCAGACACATCATATTGGAGTGGGATTTCAGTTCTTGCTACCTCTAATACTGGGGCTAAGTGCCCTGGGCTCTTTAGAGCTTGCAACTGACAGGTAGCAGCACCCAAGTGATCTAGGTAAAGCCATGCATTCACCTGAACTGCTCTGAGTGTATCAGGATAAGGTGGGAAACGGGTGGTGTCACAGACCCTGCAGTTTCAAGGAAGAAAGACTTACTGGATACTGTGGAAAAGAACGCAGGACACTATCTGGCAGGCAGATGCTTAGCAGACCGAAGTTTTGCAGAAGTGGAGCTGGAAGATTAATTCCTCCTTGATCTACTGAGCCAGAGGATGGAGATGTTCCAAGGGAGTTGCCTGGACTTTAACCAAGGTGTCCATAACAGAGCTGGCACTAGCTGCCTGATGTGCAAAGCAATACAGAGCAAAAAAGGGTGTAGCTATTTGAATTCTGAGAATGGGGAAGATCTGTGACTCAATCTGTATTTGCTGTGATGCACCCCTGCCCCTTTCATACAAATGAGTTGAGGGAGTTGGGGGGGGGGAGGGAAATCAAGTGCTGCAAAGCACTCCATTGATTGAAAAGGCACCAGTCTTAAATTTTGACGATTTCTGCTTTTCTGATGCTTCTCCATGTACAGAGCAATTCTGCAATAAGATGTCTTAATTGAGTTAAGCTAAGATGCTTTTACAGTTGGTAGACTGAAATTTAAATACCAGCCCCTTACTGGGCTGCTTTTCCTTTTCTGCCATGTTTCTTGATGCAGATCTACGTTCCTCTTCTGTTGGTTAATGCTGCTGATGACCCTCTTGTGCATGAGAGTCTTCTGTCAATTCCAAGAGCTCTTTCAGGTACGTTGAAGCAGTCTGCTCCAGCTGGGCATATCTGTGTACCTGCAGCTTCCTTATCACATCATGATCCATGATTTCAAAGCAGTTTGACTTGCCTCCTTACATCTGTAATCCTGTGGGAGGTGTGCTGAGCCTCTTTAAATCACCAGTTGGTAGAACTAACAAGGTTAACCTTGAGCAGGAAGAACTTGAGTCCTTTCAGGCACCTTCTGCTGTTTTGGCTTGGGTTGATAGCCAGCAGGTTACATTCAGGTTACAGTCTTGAATGCAAAAATGCTTCCTCATGTCTTCATTCCTCACTGGGATTTAGTAGAAAGGAGGATTATTACAGTGATAGTCTTGATCAAGTACAGATGAACAGCCCCCTTTGGTGGTGAAGGGGGCGGGGGGGGAGGGCACAAGTATGGCTGTGTTATTTGGTACTGAACTAGGATCTCTCACTTGAAAGGAGTTCTGTGAGCTGTCTATTTTCAGCCAAGGAAAAAAAGGCAAATTACCTTTAGAAGCTCAGAAGAAGGAGCTGGCTGCTGCTTCATCACCCAAATAGTGGGTGCACAGGGAGGGAAGCCGGTTTCATTCTTACCCTGGTTGAAAGCTGTGAGCAAAGAATTTATCCACAGCTGCTTCCAAAAAGAAGCAAGCATGGGGATTTCCTTACTGTACATGGAACAAGGCGGCTGATGTGCTGTCAGAGCTTTGGTGCAGCTCAACGTGATGCTAACAGTTCTAGTTCCAGTGTACATCAGTTAAAGATGTTCGTTCGTTAAATAATGATCATTCTTGTAGCAATACAGGTACTGCTCGAAGGGCCCAGTCAGCAGCACTTCTTGGGCAGCCTTCTTGTACTGGCTGGGACTGGTTCCTGCAGACTGTCCTGTTCTGTGAAGCAGTAAGGTTGTGTGCTTTGGACTTCAAAGTTGCCATGGCCTTTGTCACCATATTTCTGCTTCCTACACGATTGCGCCTTTAGTTCAGATGCTATGCCAAGGATAGAGTTGATTATCACAACTTAAGCTGGTTTTGTTCTCAGCTCCAGGATGTTGACTTTCTGGAACTTTGTGCCTCTTTCTTTTACAGAGAAACGGGAAAATGTCATGCATGTGCTGCCCCTTCATGGAGGCCACCTGGGATTTTTTGAGGGGTCTGTACTATTCCCAGAACCTCTTACCTGGATGGATAAGCTTGTGGTACAGTATGCCAATGCCATCTGCCAGTGGGAGAAGACAAAGTCTCACTGCTCGGACACAGAGCAGGCTGTATCTGGCCAGGAGTAATTGACCTAAAGACTCTGGATCACTTCAGTATATCTCCCCCTTTGGGAACATCTTGTTCCCTCACCTGCTGCTTCAGGTTTCCATTCTCCTTGATATTCTATGGCTGGGGTTTGATCACAATGTTTTCTTCCAAAGTGGAGTTAAAGCAGAGGTTAATATCTGGTCAGAGCATCTTTGCATATGTAGTCACTTGGATTTGTAATTTACTGCTCTGCTTGAAGAATTAGGTTGTTGACTGTGATTTGTTACCGAGTTATTGAGCTAAAGACTTCTTGCTTTAATACAGCAGAAGTTTCAAATGTCAAAATCTCTTCACCTGCAGGTCAGAAACTTGATCTGCAGCGTTTGCTTAGGTGTAGATGACAGGGTAACTATGACTGTTTTCCTCTGTCCCGGTGCTGGAAACACCCTGCACCAAGTCACAAGCCAGTGAGCGGTTCCGTCTGTAAGCCACTAAAATGTGGCTTGGAAAAACAGATGCTTGACTGCAAGTAGAGTTCCAGCCTTGCACCATCTCAAGGGAGCTTTTACTTCCTGGGAATGCACTTACACAAGTGAATTAGTTTTAATACTTAACTTTTCTGTGCTTCAGCTATCTGTGGATTGGGGTGTCTTTATGCTGGGACTCCAAGTAGAGAAAAGCTGCAGGCTGGTAGTAGTGTCGTGTTAAAGTTTCTATGTAAACATGTTGTTGCACCAAGACCAGATCAGTCACCTTTTTGTCATCTTTGCCTCTTTTTAAATGTAGTCATCCTTTTTAGTACTGGATTGTTTGTTTGTTTGTTTGACCCAGGGCTTTTTAAAGCTGGCTCTGGCTTCCAAATGAAAACCAATGATTAAGAATCTGCAGGATCCTTCTGTGAGCTCAATCTGTTTTTAAGAATATTTCATAGATAATTATGTACTCTGTTAGGGATTAATTTGAGGGGGAAGGTATCTATTTAGATTTAGTCCCCTTATGTCAGGTAAATCATACCAAAATTCTTCCCCTTAGCTTTCAAAGCATAGCATGGTTTTCAGACACATGACTTGCCTTACAGTTAATCAGGCACTGGAAGGCTCTAGTCCAGTGCAACCGAAGTGATATCTTTGCATTGCTAACCAATTCCATATCTGTGTAAACGCTGTAGGATTACTGGCTCCAGTAAGACACTAGGCTTTTCCTCACTTGAATTCCTTTTCCACACCCAGACATCCTCTAGTTTTAACATGCAAAGTGAAGTGTGAAAGCTGTTTGCAGGAAAGATGCCTACTCAGTTGTGCTTTTCCCTCAAGTGGCTGTTCTGCTCTGTGCCAAGATTGTTATTAAAGACTCTAGTCTATCCCCTGGAAGGAAAGTTGTCCCATGACAATCTGCAGACTGAAACTTTGTGGTCAAAATATTTTTTTTCTCACTGTTTGTTCTGTCAATATTGTAGTCTCATTAATCCATCCTGAGGACACAGTGTCAGTGAAGTTCTTTTCCTGTCACACTTGCCACATCAGTTAGCACTTTATTGCTTCAGCCTTGGTCTGTGTTCCAGGCACTTTATAGCATAAGGGCGAAACAAGCTGCAAGACTTCAGTCTGGTAATATGGGGGAACAAGCCTTCTGAAATGCCCTGTCCCTGAACGTCAGTAGGTTGGAGAGGTGGATTTTTGTTTTAATAAAGCAATAATTAACTATTGTAGCAAAGGTGCATTATCATATCAGGAAATTCATTTCATTTGCCTTAGGCCAGACACCTTGGTCCGTTACAATGAACTGTGGATACCTGCACGTTCTCCTTGTTAGTAAGTCCAGGTTTCCTTTTTTCATCAAAGAAAAGATGTGACCAAGTAAAGCTATAGCAAGACTTGGCCATGCTTGTGGCTGTTCCTGAAGAGCTATTTTAGGGCATCAGTTTGCAAGGATATTCTTAGCTGATGGATATCTTGTCTCTGTGTTATCCTCTTATTCATACTGCATCTGTATATCACTAAAATCTGTCATAAAAGACATTTCAGATTTTTGCTTAAGTAGCTGTTCATGTAATATTCATTGGATATGACTTAAATATCTTTTCGTTTCAACAGAAGTGGAGCGTAAACAACCCTTGTATGCATCAAATAGATACAGTGTAAATTTAGGTGTGTAGGGGGAGATATGGTTTTTATCTCCCATGGGTTACAACTTCAGAAGTGTTTCAACTTTACTTCAACTGTACTACAACTGTAACTTACATAGGTCGTGGCTGTCTGCCTTGAGGAAATAAAACTGCCCTTCCTGTGCTTCACGTGTCCTTCCTCAATCCAGCTTTGCTGTGCTGAGATAAATATCAACTTCAGACAGCTCTGGAGGAACAGTTGTCGTCCTTGGTACCAATACTGCTGTTGAAGTGAAGAGCCTGTCATATGACCCAACATGTGGATAGCTGTTAAAGAAAGGTCAGTGTCTGTCTGACCTCCTTTGAGAGCAAAATATCTGGCTTCCTCAACCTGAGAGCCTTCTCAAAAGCAGGGGCTCTTCCACAGCTCCCCAGGCAGCTGAAGCTCTGCCTTCCTTCCCAGGATCCCAGACTGGCAGAACAGTTCAGTTGTTGACTGGCCCAGAACGTGAAAGTCAGGAGGGTGAGAACTGACTTGGTACCATCTGGGAAGGTTAAGGCTGAGGCAAAGCAAGTGTCTTGCCTCTGCTTTTTGGCCAAGTCATGCCAGTCCCTCAAAGCAGAGCTTTGTCCTGAGATTTTCTTGGGAAAAAAATTTCCTCCTTCCATTTTGTAAAGAAGATAATTCTTGACGGACTAGGCTTTCAAATGGGTTTTTCGGTTTCTGAGGTATGAGGAAGCTACCTTCTTATCAAGTGTACCTTCATTTCAAACCAATTTCACTACAGCAGATGTCCAGTCAATCAATGACCTGTTTTTAAGCAAGTCTCCTAAAATGAGGTGAGCAACTGAGAAATTCTCAAAGCAGCAGGAGCTGTAGCTTTGTCTAATCAAATAGGGATTTTTTTCCTTTAAAGTTGGAGGGTCTTTTGGAGGAATACTCCTTCCTGCTCTGCAGCCCAAGCCTTCATACTTCAGAAGTGCCAATGCTGTGGACTTTCTGAAACTCTCAACTGCAGAGGTAATATGGGTCTCTGTCTTGCTTCTTTAACTTGTTTTTGCACTTGCATCTGCAGCTGTTCAAACCAATTGTGACTTGACCAACTAATTCTAGCCTTTCTGGGGAAGAAGAGGTTTTGTCACGGCATTTTGTGCAAGGCTTGTGAAACCTGAGGTTCATCTTACTAAGCTTGTTGTAGGTTGACGCAGTGAAAAAATCTATTCTCCCCATCCCACCCAATTGCTGCTTTCATCGCAGGACTCATGTTGTCAGACTTGCAGCAGTAACTTAGAGATCTTGGGAAAATGGGAGAGAAAATTAAGCTGCAGCTATTTATCGAAGGGGAATCCTGTATTAAATTTTGCTGCTGACAGTGTCTGGCAACTGATACCTGGTGCTAGTACCCCAAGATGCATGGGACTCTGTCCAGTCCTAATCTGAAATACTCTCCCAAAATGAGGCAATACTAGTCTTGTGATGTGGGCAGGTGGTCTTCATTTGCCCAGTGAACTGAACCTTAAATGCAGTCTGAATTTTTAAGTCTTGGAGGTGAAGTCATCATTTTCATCTCTTGTCAAGACACGAGGTGGTTGAAGTGTGTACTGCTATATCATTACAGTGTAGTCTGATAGAGCAGTTCAAGATTACAGCATGATGAATCTGGCATGTGCTCTGTTTAGTTTCAAACTGGGATTAGAAAAAGCATTATCAGAGCTCTTCCACAGGCAGCCTGGTGTGGTATACACACCTCTCTCCCATCACTGGATGTAAGTAGCACTTGAACCCTAAGGACTCTCTCAATCAGATAGCAAGTTGCAGAACTATTACTGTTTGATGGTTAGGCTGGTCCAGCCATCGCCTTTGTCAGTGTCTGGAGAGATCTGAAGCTTGTAGGTGAGCAGCTGGGACTTGCTCTGACTGAACACAAGGAACCTGCAGCTTGCGCTGTGTCAGATTTGCCAGCATCTTTAATGGTCCTTGGTGAAGTTCTAAATTGAAGGTGTTTTCAGGTGGGTCGGGCAGTGTTGCAGTTGTACTGTAAAGACAGACACTTGAACTTCCCTGCAGTCTTCTCCTGAATGTTTTTCTGCAGTTCCTGTTTATGAAGATACAGGCTACAAAGACAGGGCATTAAGCAAAGATGTTGGGAACTATTAGCTCCAGTACTGAATTTAGCCAAGCTACCTGTGTGTCATCTGTCCTGGGTCTGTCACAAGTTCCTAGACCACAGCCCCTTGACACGTGGTGCCTTGCCCTTTTTTTCTCCTCCTTCCTTGACATCAGCATATCTAGAGACTTCAGTAATGGCTCTGTCAGAGCTTTTGGGGCTTTGCTTTTTAGTAAATGAATTTTCAGACACTAGGTAGTGAGACAGCTCTGGCAATGTACACTGTACGGGTGTGCTGACTTAAAGGGCCTTCGTGGGCAGCCTACAACTAGCTACAGTCTATTTTAAGGCTTAATATATATAAGCAATGGATCATTTTCAGCACTCTGCTCCTGTAGCAGCAGGGATTGAGTCATAGCAGGAGGGTTTGCTTTGCTTAATATGTGACTTGTTACCTTACAATCTAAAAGTTCTTATGTTTGTTAACTCTCTGGCAGTGTAGCTGGAGGTAGATTGCCGAAGTAACTACATCGCAAAAGAAAAAGCAGAGAGCAGCAACTTCATGATTTTAATTGCCAAACAGTTTAGTCACCTGAATTACTTCCAAGTTTTTCTAGAAATATTATGCCTGTCTGGAGCTTACTGAAATTCTTCACAGCTTTTTCCCAGGAGACCAGAAAAGGCCCTTGCCTTGTGCTGCATGCGTAAGTCATTTGCAGTGAAGAGCATCTTGTTTCTGGCTTGAGTCGTGCTCCGTATGTCCTCACTCCTTAGGTGGGTCTGTTGGTTGGTAGGTCATGGAGCCACAGTGACTCGAAGCAGTGTCTCCTTCATGGCTTCTAGGTGAAAAGTAAACAGCCCTTCGCGGTGTGAGGACTTTCTGAGTTTTCTCCAAGCTTAGAATGCCTCAGAGCAACACCAGCCCAGGGGAGGGGTGCCTTGTGACTGTACCCTTTTTATTGCTGGGAGTGTCTGTTACGCTGGCCTGGACTTTCTCAGCTGTTGGGGTAGCTTAAGCATAAGTGCCATCAATGAATCAAAGCAGTTGCTAGCTTTCCACGCTATGGTGAAAGGGTTTCTAGGGTTATTCTGAACATCTGTATTCTCGGTTTTGCTGGTTAATCAATGGACAGAAACACTGCAATCCAGGGCAGCATTTATCAGGTTGGCTCTGCTGGTATTGAACAGCCTGTTTCAAGCCTGTCTGGTAACACTCTGCAAAGGCTCCAGCCCAGCATCACTTATGGATAAAGGGTTTTCTTCTCACCCAGTGGCCTGGCCTGACCCAGGTAGTTTTAATGCCAGTAAGGAGCCTGGTCCCACAAGGTGGATCTACACAAAGCCTTTCTGCTTCTGTCTGAATGACAAGCTCACATTGTCTATCTCTGGTCATGCAAGAGCTTTGATTAGATATGGAACTTTCTTCTAGGATCTCCATTATAGTTCTGCTGGGATGTTGACCCTTCTCATGGCTCCTGCCAACTGGGAAGTCTTTTAAAAAAGAAAAAAAAGGCCAAACAAAACCCACTGTATTTGATATAACCAAACCCTACTGCTTAGCTCAAGTCAGCAGCTTTCCAAAGGAGCATGTTTTCTTATTGTGTTAGTTGACTGTTTGACCATAATTGCCAGTGACAGATCACTAGACGTTCTTCTTGAGAAAGCATAACATAACCTCTTTCTCTGAAAATCCCAAACAAAAGAGGTGTGTGGAAAGCTCAGGAAGAGCAGACCTGTGCCCTTATCCTTTTGCCCATCCAGCTGTGTTAGAACAGGATGAATGACTTGTAATGTTCTTGGTGAGCAGCTTACTATGAAAATATTTTCAAATTGGTAGAATTACACTCTGGAACCATCTCTAAATGCTGCCCTGAAAAAGCTTGTATACTGAGACACCCTCCCTGCTGCCATGTTCTGAGTCAGATTCTCTGGAGCTGGCAGCTGCAGGGGAGATGATGTGCAACTAGCAATGCAATTTTTCTATATCTGCTGATGTTTACCTTTGAAATTATATATATAAATATATATAAAACAGTGTCTTTGATTTTTTTCTTTAGTTTTTGTTTGTGTGGTGTAAAATGGAGGTCATTGCAAAACAAAATGTAATTTTGTTATCTTTGATTCAGTGGGATTTCTTTATTTAAAAATAAAGGACTTATTGAAGTCAGTGCTACATGTTGTAACTGTGTGCAGTGTTATTGGGTGACAAAATCCAGCTGTCCCTCTTGACAGGCAAAGCAGCCACGCTTTCTTACTCAGTTCTGCTGCAGTGGGGAGATGATCGTCTGATGTGGAAATATATTGGGCCAAGAAGGTAATATTTGTTAAAATGCAGCTGGGTATCTGAACATGTTCCTTCAGTTATGAGATTTGGGTTAGCTAAAGGAGGAACAAGAGGAGTCTCTTAGCCCCAGCCCTTACGTGTGAATAAGGATTAGTTGTTAGTTTCTCTTCACCACTGCTGTCTAAACTGAGCCTGTCTTGGGGAAAGACTGTCCTTACATCCCTGTGGTACACACCAAGGCAGGAGCTGGCTTGCTGCTCCCTCAGCTCCAGACAGGACAACTTTTGCCAGTAACTCCTGCTTCATGACTCTGGTGCTGCCTCTACATTTTTGACCCACTAGCTGACTATTCCAGTGGTAAATGCAAGGGCTCTAATTGTTCTAGAAATTGTGAATGAACCCCTCCTTTGAGGGAGAAACCTCAAGCTTGCACTCCTTCCATACTTCTGGGGTGGGGAGGAGAAGGGTGGCAGTGTTGTGGGGTGTCTTCTGCACCTTATTGCAGTTTCTGTGCCCATCTTGCAAAGACCTGGCTCTGCTGCCCACTGAAAGCTGAAGTGAGTGTCAAGTAGGTAAATGGGAAGATAATGTATGTAACTACATGTGCGGTGTGGCCAGCCCCTGCCACCATCTCCAGCTGGAGCCTTCCTCTACCTCTGTTGTGTTCCAGGGAGCAGAACAAGGACAGAGCTGCTACAGAAGGCCTCTAGGGAGAAGTCGGTCTTAACGATCCCTGCTATGTATAGGAGCATCCAACAATTGTCCTGGTTCTCGTGTCACCTGGGCTTGGTGGCTAAGCGTGAGGTGTCTAGCAGGCTCTTGAGCAAAGGAGCACATGGTTTTCTTGGCAGTTGACAGAGGCTGGTGACTCAGCCTTCCCTGAGGCCCATCTTGGGGAGCTAGCTGAGGGGTGACTATCTTCTCCCGCCTTTCTCCCTTGCAGCATGTGACACAAGCCCTAGTGATGCTCAAGCCTTTCCTTTTTGTCTTCTGGTCAAGAGAGGTCCCTCTCTTGACCAGAAGACAAAAAGATGCCTCTCCAGTGGAGAATAGAGATGGCATCGTCTTAAAAAGCTGAATACCTGCCCTGAAACTGCTGAAGAAGGGCTGTTTTTGCCAGTGGGTGAGAGCAGGTTCTGACAGTCCTGTCTCAGCCCCCAGGTTCTCCTAGGATTACTAGGTTGCTGGCTGGAGGACTCCTCCAGAGCCAGACCTACAGCTGTGCCAGGACTAAGACCTGAAGCAGGGCACAGGGCTTAGCTGTGGCCCTTCCTGCAGCATGTAGAAAGACTCTCCTCTAGGACGACAGCTTCTCTGGAGCCTGCATCAAAGCTTTTGGCTCATGCATTTCTGCAGAAATCATCATCTGTTATTTTTCCCTACGTGAAAGCAAGTGGTTTTCCTAATCTTTCAGCTGCTGACAGAAGAACCCTGCAACAGCATCTCTGGCCAGGACACTTTGACATCTGAAGGGTTGACCGCTTGTTTGAGCCTGGGACGTAGAGAAGCCTACTTGACTGACGCCAAGAGCTCACTGGCGTGTGTCTTTTTACCTACAGACCAAGTGAGGCTGGGACTGGCGAGTGGTCGGGGTGGCTGGGCCAGGACTGTCGCTGCTCTTCCCCTGTAGTGAGAAGTGCTCTGTGGGAGGCCATGTTTTGGGCTCCATCTGTAGTTTATTGGCCATTGTGATTTAGCTATTAGATCTACTTCAAAACTCCTTCCTGGCTTGGTCAGAGTGACTCTAGGGAGGAGCCGAGGCCAGCATGGATCGTGCTCCCTGCTCTGCTGTGCTGTTCCTTGTCTCCCCATCAAAGCCAGCTACTGGCTGATGGTTTGTCCCAGCAGTGGTGAGCAGACACAGGGACCTCCCGAGAGCTGTGGCTGTCCCAGTCCAATTCCCAGAGGCTGCAGTGTGGTCCTCCTGTCTGTGCGTATGGGTTTTTTTTGTCTTTTTCTGTTTTGACAAGCAAGCTGTGCTGTTGTGTTTGCACTGGCCTGACAGTTGTAGGGCTGTCACACGTGGTTTCCTTGGGACGGCTCCAGATGCTTCCCAGCCCCACGGAAAGCTCTGCACAGCGAGGAGCCAAAAGCAGCAGAGCGGTGCCTTTCGCTCTCCCTCAGGGCTCTCTGGGCACAAGGCTGGTGCAACCTGGGGCTGGGACTCGCCGTGCTCAGACCAACCGTGCTGCTGAGGCTGGAGAAAACAGATTTAACCCCAGCCGCCTCTGCCCAGACAGGCCCCATCCTCCCCGCAGCTTCGGAGCCGATTCCTGTTTGGTTTGAGCCTGAGCCAGTGCCCAGATGAATGCGGCTCTTGTCAGCACCCTGCTCCTTGGCTGGCTTCGAGTGGGGGTCTGCTCCTCTGCTTGGCTGATGAAAGGCGCCTGTGTGTAGCTGCAGAGCTCGGAGGGAGGGAGGGGAGACAGGGCATGCTGCAGGACCAGCTAGACAGAGAAGAAGGTAACCTGGGCAGAGACCAGTTCCTTGCTCCTCGCCGAGCTCTACTGCTCACCAAGGGAGGAGAAGACGGTCTGGAAACAGGTATCCGATCAGCTCCTTGGAGGGGATGACTGGTTCACGAACCAGAACAGACCACCTTCCCTGAGGCACAGCTACTTCTGCCTCCCTCGTCCCCACCCTGGTCCTGCTGACTCCACATTAGCAAGGGATGATTAGCTTTAGCATCAGGCACAGCTCGTTTTCCAGGTGAGGACCCTCCTCTGCCCTCCATGGTGGCTTTTGGTGGGGCTTCCCTGACTGAGCTCCCTCCCGCTATGCAGTGCTAGCAGAAACAGCTGTGCTGAGGCTTTTGAAGTATCAAGGAAGGTATACTCTGGTTGCCTTTCACTGTCCTGTGGTTAAAATCCATCTCCTGCTCCCAGTGGCTGCTGCAGCCTCTGTTCCTCCTCCCTGCCTTCTTGCCCGAGCAGGAATTAGGCAGATCCAGCTCTGCCTGCGCCCCTGGTTGGGTTCTTATTCACATCTTTCGGGCTGTTTTCTCTTTCCTGGTTAGAGGACATGAATGAGAATTTAGAGTCCTTGCTCATGCGGGGGTGGGGCTCATTCTGGGATGCAAGGAGGATGTAGATGGCCCCTCTGCCAAAGGGCAGTCAGTGATGGGGTGACAGGGGTCTCCTATCAAGCACTGACACTCCTGGCCTCCTTAGAAATAGAGGCTCAGTAGCGCCTGTGCCCAAAAAGCTGCACTCCTGTTCCTTGCCACATGCCACCAAGGACCCCAGAGCTCTGCTGTTAAACACTTTTATTTCTCCCTCACTGTAGCCCTCCCTTCCCAGAGCAGACAGTCGGTCTCCCTGTCCTCCCACCGCAGCCCCAGGGCACACTTTGGGAGAGGGCTGGTGGCCTCCTTTCTCTCCTGGCTCCGGAGGGAAGGATGGAAGGATGCTCTGCCCCGGAGGGACAGGGCTGCCGGGCAGCCCGCTGCCAGGTTTGGGGAGGGGAGGGACAGGCGTGGAACAACGCACCTGGAGCACCTCATCATGAGCAGTCGTTCAACCAAAGCTACGGCAAGGAGGTGGATGGGGTTAAGGGGCCACCTCTGATCCTATTTGACAGGGCAGGGGGAGAGGACCCCGGTTTAGAGAGCTGTGTCTTCAGCCTCGATGCGGGGCCCAAAGAGCTTCTCTGCGGTTGCTTTGCCGTCGTACTTGGGCAGGTTGCCACCAAAGTCTGCTGGCAAGATGTCAGCATCGATCTCCTGGTAGAAGGACTCCAGGTCCTCCCCGTGCACAAAGACCTGGCGGGAGACGGGAGCAACCCTCAGCAGAAGACTAGAGAAACTCGTTCCCGAGTGCTGTTTCACCCAGGGACGTGCCTCTGCCTCCAGGTCCCTTTCCCACACTCACCCTCTCCAGCAGTTTGCTTTTCAGGAACGGTTTGACCACGTTGTAGGTGGTGGTGAAGTACCAAGGCTGGTGGATGAAGTGGACGGCCTTGAACCGCGCTGGGAAGGAGTCCTAGGATCCCAGACACAGAGACGGTTACGAATGGTGCTGCCGTGTGGAGCTGGACACCCCAGCACTGCCACAGTTCCCCCTCACCCAAGCTCCACTTCTCTCTTTGATGGCCCCTTTTTTGTTCTGATCCAGAGAATCAGCTGTCCCAGCCCTGGGAGCACCAGGGAAGCTGAAGAGCCTCCCAGATAGTTCATTGCTCCCACTCCATGAGAAGGACCACATCTCTGCTGTCCTCCTTCCCTGGAGACAGCCAAGTGTCTTTGGCCTCTGGTCCAAGGGCAGAAATCCTGGAGTGCCTGCGAGTCTCCACCCAGCCTGGATTGAGCTGAGAGGGTGTTGAGGAAAGGCCTCCAGGTCATGCTGGAGGATGCTGCAAGGACTGGTGGTACTGCTTCTGGTCGGGTTTTTTTGAGAGGGCAGGGAGCTGGGGCCAGAAAAGTAGGCTCCACCTTGCAGGATTAAGCAAATTAGCTGGCAAGGCAAGGAGCATGTGATGGGGAACAGCCTCTCCACGATGCTTTCTTCTGGTATCAGTATGGTGGAAACCACAACCCCTGCTAGCCCTGCCTTCACCCTTCCCTGAGCTCTCTGCTCCCCCCAGGACCCACTCTGCCACTGCTGGGTGCAGACTTTGCCACTTCACCTGCAGCATGTCCACCATCTTCTTGAGCTCAGAGGGTTTGATCCCTGATGCCTGCTGCATGGTGAAGCCCTTGAAGTTCTCAATGATGCAGAACCCGTTGATCTGAGTCTCTTCATTTTCCAGCAGCTTCTCCAAGATAACGCAATAGGCACGAAGGATCTGATGGAGAGGAGAGACAGCAGGTCTGGCATTAGGTCTCACCTCCCAGAGACCCCAGAAGGTTGCCAGGAAGAGACCCATGGAGAGTTAGGCAGGGCCTGCTTGACTCGAGCCTGCTTGTCACAGCCAGCCCCAGGACTTCAGACCAGGGAGGGTGTTTCGGGGGATGCTTAACAACCACCACATTCCCCTTTCAAGGCAAATGCATCTCAGATCTGGGTCAATGATACGTTGACACCAAATTCAGAGCTGAGCAGAAAACAGAGCTGAGAGAACTTAGGAGTTACATGCCTGGAGACCTCTTTGCCAAGAAGCCCTTTCCGTGCCCCATGCCTTGGTTTCCTCCTCTCTCCTGTGGGTCACTCCTTCCTAAAGCACCCTGGTTTAATGGCATGGTGCCTTTCTTCACCTCATGTTATCTGGGCTGGGGGATACACACCCTGAATTTGGCCTGGACACTGCACCACATCAGAGGGAAAGAAGGGGAACCCTTTGGGATGGACCATGCTCTCCCATGCTCCCTGGAAGGATAAATTCAAAGGGCTGCAGATTTGCTTCAACCTGGATGGCTGGAGACAGTGTGTGGACATATGTTTATCTGTGTGAGGGACGCTGCGCTCAGACATGCCGAGTGGGACAAGCCCGGGAACGGGACCGCTCAGCTCCGGGAGCGACAGCTGAGCTGGGCTGACCTCGTCGAAGGTGATCTCCTCGTAATCCCAGTTCTCGATGTTGAAGAGCATCACCACCCGGCCGTACTTGTCTCTGCTGGCCAGGATACCGGGGTAGCCGGCTTCGATGGTGCTGCGCACGGCCTCGGGGGTCAGGTTGTCGAAGAGCTCGGGGTACTGCTGGCGGAAGTTGACGTAGCCTGGAGAAAGGCAGAAACCAGGGAGGACAACGGCTGCTTGCCCGGCCTCGGGAAGCCAGGGCAGCGCTGGGGAAGCTGCCACAGAAGGGGCGGGCTGCTGATGGCGAGACGCTGGTCCTGAGCCAGAGACCTGCGGACTGGCTGTGCCCAGGGTCTGTGTGGGTCAGGTCTTCTCCAGCAAAGGGATGGGAGGAGCCCTATCCCCAGTGTGCTCGGTGTTATTCTCCCCATGCTGGGGGCTTCTCATGCCTGCCTTCTCTCCAGCACCTCAATGAGCAGATAAAGTCATTTTTCCCCTCATTTCTCATCTCCCCCTTCTCCCGGATTGGGTGACATCCCCCAGCTCCCCTCCCCTGGCACCCTGGGGGCATGAAATAAGGAATCTTGTCCTGGGAAAATGCGGATGAACAAAACAGCTTGTCTGGGAGCCAGCGCTGATAATTACAACTCATTATGCCCCAAGCTGACACAAAGAGAGGAGCCAGAGCCAGGCAGGTCCCAGACAGTGGCCACCCCCCCCGGCAGCTCTTACTCTCCCCCTCCATCCCTACAGATCACTCCCAATGTGGGGATGGGGTGCCCTAAGCCCCCCCAACCTGCCCCTGGCCCTCGAGGGGTCCCAGGGGTGCTGAGCCCACCAGACATGGTGCACAAAAGCATCAGGGTGGGTGCTTCTCACAGGGGCAGGTAGGGGGATGTATAGGGCGTATATAGGGCATACATATGGCATGCATAGGGCATGGGGTTCTCAAGGGGATGAAGCCCAAACCAGCTGGATTTGCTGCACATAGGAAACAGCCTGCCACCGCCAAATGCATGGGTTTTTCCCCTTTTGTCCAGTAAATTAGCAAGGAATGGGACTGTCCTGGCATTGCAGGATGCCTGGCACCACCCTCATTTATTTCCTTCCCCATCCCAACTCCTGCCCCTGCACCCCGAGCCCCCCAGCCCTGCCTTTTTCTCTATATTCTCTCTCCTCATCTCCTGCCCATGCCAGGGTCCTGCTCTGCCAGCACAGCCCAGGCCAGGGGGCTGGGAGGAACCAGCACAGGACTGGGAGCTGCCAGTATCCCCATCCTCGCTCAGCATCACAGCCCGGGACCCCTCCCCACCTTTCAGCAGGTCGTAGGCCCTGTGGACGTCGAACTTGCGGGCGCGGATGAAGCGGAGGAAGAAGGAGTCATCCTTCCCCTGCACCTTCTCAGCCACCGCCTTGCACACCTCCTCGCCGCTCGCCCGCTCCTGCACCAGCTCCCGCAGCGCCTTCACCGCCACCTCCCTCTGCTCCTCTGTCTCGTTCAGCTCATCCTTTGCCTGGGGGGGAGCAGGGAGGGGGCCCGGCTCAGCGCTGCCCCTCGTGCACCCCAAAACAGCCCGGGGGTCATTTAAGCACCCAAAAGCTGGAGGGACTCAGTGATGCTCCTTGCAGCATCCCAGCACCAGGAGGGCAGGGTCACCCAGGTCCCCCCTTCTGAGACCCCCTGGTGTAAGCACATCCCACCCACCAAGGCTGGAGCCCATGGAGGGTCTCCGCTGGCCCCTGAGAAGGAGCGGGTCCCCCAAGCTGTGCCTGCCCCCTGCTCCCCAGGGCCACCCTCACCTTCTGCAGGGTGTGCGGGGGGATCTTCTCACACCTCCCGAAGACGGGGCCGTGGTCCTTGGTGGTGAGGCGCTCCAGCTTGGTGCGCAGGGCCTGCTCCTCCTCCGAGACGATGCGGAAGGTGCCCGTCTGGGGGCAAGGAGAGGATGTGGGGTCTCCCCAGCCAGCCCCCCAACTCCCTGCCCCACCACGGGTCTCCTGGTATGGGGGGCTATGGGGAAGGGCAGAGCCTCCGTGCCCGCACCAGAGGGGTGCCATGGGATGGGGACGGGCTGTGTGCCACCCAGGCTCCCCGCCACGGGCTGAGAGCAGCTGGGGGGGGTCGATGGGTGCGCGGGGTGCACCCCATCCCAGCGCTGCAGGGGGGATGCTCAGAGCCCGGGGGACGGGGCGGTGCGGGGCAGTACTCACAACCGCAGACATGTTGGCCTCTGTCCTCCGTCGGCCGCAGGACGCTGGGAGAGGGAAGGAGGAATGAGCAGCGGTGAGGATCCTGACAGCCCACACAGCCCCCCAGTGCCCCATCCCCAGCCCGTCTTGCTCAAGAGGGGACACCCCAACCCTCCTCGGCTCCAGCACAGACTGCCTGCGTCTCTGCCTGCCTGCCGGAGGCTGAGCAGCTCGAGAAACACCAGGGATGTCTGCAAAAGCAGCTTAAAAATGTGGGTATTGATCGTCTGACACCTTCATCCTTTTTTTCCAGGTCTGCCTTTCTGCTGGTGGTTTGGGGTGTCTCATGGGGACCCCCAGGCCCGTGAGCCACCCAGTGCCATTTCACTTCAGACCACCTTCATACAGGTAGAGGTGAGACCCCAGCTTCAGCCGGGTGGGCAGCCGGCTCATGCTTTTGTTGCATTTTATTTCTACTACCCTGTTATCCCCAGGGTGTTTCCCAAACCCTCGAGCCCTGCTGCACCAGCCCAGAGCCCGTTGCCAGCTGCGAGGCCAGACCACAACCTCTCAGCATCTTTCCCACACCATCTGGGTGAAACACCTCGTCCCCATGCATGGGGAGGAGGCAGAGGAGGGCTGCCTTCATCCTACCCCCAGCACCCAGCCCTGCCCCTGCCCAGCCGGGCTGAGCCCAGGCTGTGCGAGCGACGCTTGGCTCCAGCTCAGCCCCTTGCCAGGGGCACCCTCTTCCCTGCCAGGTCCCCAGGAAGGGACGTGCATCCCATTTTTCCAGGCACTAAAAGCAATCCCAGCCTCGGAGGTGCCAGGTCAAGGGAGGGCTGGATGATGGTCTCCGATGCAGTAACTTGGGCAGAAAAAGTCCTGGGTACTCACCAGGGAGAGGAAAAGCTGAACTGTCTGCAGAGGGTCAGTACACGGGGCTGAGAGGGACGCACGAGCGGCGAGGCCGGAGTGGAGCAGCAAGAAAGCCGGGCGAAAGCTTTGTAGAGTCACCAGGTTGGGATTAGACCGTCACAAGGCATCAACTCACTGCAGCTTTGTAATTAAGTCAGCGCGACCCAGGCACGAAACCCCATTAAAACATTACAAAAGGCAGCTGAGGAGAGGGAAGGAGGGAGCCGGGGCTCCGCCGGCCAGCCGCAGCGTGCGTGGAGGGGCGGGCTGGGATGCCGGACCCGATTAATGAAGTATAAAAGCTTCTCGTTGTGTAACTCGCTCATTAGCACGGGGCAGGGGCAGGGGCAGGCGGTGGGCAGCCTGCCATTCCGGCCTGCTCCCCCGGGCGAGCGGGCCAGGTCTTTTCCCCAGCTTCTACCCCAAAAAGCCTGGCAAGGTCCCACTGTGAATTTGGCCGTGTGGGCAGGGTCCAGCTGCGGGGACGGGTCCACGGCAGAGGATGCTTCCGGGGCTCATCCAGCCTGGGACTCTCCAACTCCTCCCCAAAGAGACCACCCAAACCAGCATCCATACGGGGCCACTTTCAGCTTCTAAAATACAAAAAAAAATGTGCAGGTTTTTTTTTTTTTACGATGCCCCCACGTGACGGTTGCCTGCTTGGAGCTTTGGGAACTGGAACCCAGCCCACCCCCGGGGTGATCCTGTGAACTCGCGATGGCGGAAAGCCCCAGGATGCAGCAGGGACCGCACTGAGCCCACCTGTGGGTGCAGCGGGATGGCAAAACGCGATTTTTTGGGACATCCACATCCCAGCATGCTGAAGGCGCATGGGGCAGAGGAGCCCTTGCAGCCTCAACTGTTTTTGGGCCCAGGGTTGCAGGAGCTGGGTGAGGATGGGGCTGGGCATGGCTCTTTCCCCCAGCCCAGGAGAGGACCGTGGCTGGGCTCTCACCGCAAAGGGGATTTTGGGGAGGTGGAGGGGCCAGGCTAAGCACCAGAGCAGGACTGAAGGGGCTTACACAAGGCATGTTCTGTAATGCCACCAGGATTTACGGATTTGGTTTCCACGGGGCTGCCCTGCAAATGGAGCTGAGACCCCGCTGCAAGGGAGGGAGGAGGAGGAGGAGGAAGGCACGAGACTCCAGACAAAGTGCAGGGGGAGTGGGGAGAGAAAACCCGGACCTGTGCCAAGACCCCGGGCGATGCTGCCGTGGCCAGGGGCACTGTGCGCTGCTCTCCACGGGACCACCTCCCAACCTCCCCATCCCCTTCCCACACCGGCCCCGGCGCAAGGCTCAGCTCCTTCCCAGAGCTCGTAGGACGTTTGTCTGCAGCCCGGCGAGGCAGACGGTGTGTGACAGAGGGACATCATCAGCGTGGGGACACCCGAACAGACCCAGCGGCCCCGTATGGGGGTGGCAGAGGGGACCTGCGCTCCCCTGGCCACCTGGGCATCCCGGCCACCACGTTCATCACAGGTGAAATTATTTCGCAGACTCACGCGCAACCCCTGGCATCACCGAGCGGGTGCTTTGTCCTGGGAAAAGGGGTCTCGGGAAGGGGTGGCAGCCCCAGGAGGGGCTCACCCCAAGGGGGACACACCCCAAGGCATTGTGGCCCGCATCCCTTAGGGAAGCTCCTGGCCAGGTTGGGTTATCCCCCATCGCCACGGCCCCTGGCCCCGGACGAACCCGCTCCCCCTCTCTCAGCAGCGTCAGCTCCCGCTCCCCGTCAGCACGGGGCTGGCGAAAGCTCCCGCGCTGCGCTGGCACCGGACCCTCCGTCTAAATCCTGCTGCTTAAAGGCGGGCTAAACCTCCACATGCGCCCATGGCCGCCCCTCGTGCCCCGGGATGGCTTAAGGGGGTTTACTTGGAGACATCCGCGCCCTACGTGGGTGGCTCTTGTGGGGGACAGCTGCTGCCGCTGCCACGGGGTGTCCCTGGGCGGGCGCTTTGTGCTGAGCACCCCAGTCCCCCCAAAACTGCCTGCCCCACGCTGCCCACACCCCACGTATGTGCACCCTGTTATAAATGACAATGTGCCATTTGCATTATCTTTTTCTTTATTAATATTTAAGGCAATAAAAAGCACGCAAACAGCACTGTGTGCGCGGGGAGTCACTGCTCCACCAACACGCACACCTTCTAATGGCACCGGTGGTCTTTATATTCTCTCCGAGCTGTTTGTTTCCGCGAAGTCTCCTCCTTCTTTGGATTCTCTGTGCTTATGTGGCATCATTTATTGACACATGTGTCTTATGATGTTGGTGGCCTTTATAGTTCCTCTGGTGTCTTCGGGATGAAGAGTCTCTTCTTCCTCAGTGCCCTCTAAATGTCCTTTTTTGGCGCATTGCCGCAGCCTCCCCGCCGCTGCCCGCTCATCTTGCACAAGCGATATAGTTAGCCCAGTCTCAAACCGCGCTGGACTTCTATATTAGCCCAATCTCAAACCCACCGATATCCTGTCTATAGTTCCATGCCTCATGCAGTTTTGTTATTTCGCATGATGCTAGTTTCCACAGTAGCACAATATGTGCACTCGACACGAGTCATCTTCTAGTCTATTACAACCCAACGCTGCCCGCACCCCGCGGGACTCGAACCCGCGGTCACCCGGGGGAGGCGGGAGCGGCCGGTGGCGCGGAGCGGAAGCGAGGCCCGGGGGCGGGAGCTGTTGCCCGGGTGACGGGCGGGCGCTTCCGGGCGGGAATTTCGGGGTGCGGGAGCTGAGGCGCCGGGGGGGCAGCGCGTCCCGGGTCGGACCGGGCGTCTCGGCGGCTCCATGGCCCAGCGCATCCTGGCGCTGGCGGCCGAGGAGGCCCCCGAGCCGCTCC
>Ga0065711_1001740_pt1 | contig 66257 bp, 29 predicted proteins | sample Hoacrofraction12_FD_59098 | JGI IMG/M metagenome (GOLD analysis project Ga0065711, IMG submission 59098) | Hoatzin crop microbial communities from Cojedes, Venezuela - Epithelial fraction 12 v2 (version 2) | ecosystem: Host-associated > Birds > Digestive system > Esophagus > Crop | place... | reverse complement strand
AGAAGGGAATCACCTATGACAATGACCCTCCTTTTTTTCTTAGTTGAGGCAGTTGTAATACGTGGGGCTGTCTGACTCGTTCTAGGCAACCCCCTGGATGGAGCCTCACCTTCACCCACATCCTCTGTGGGTGAATGTGACAATTGTTTCTGCTCCAAATATGCAAATATTTTCACCATCCCAAAAGCTTTGTAGGTTTGGTAGAAAAGCAAATTTTTTAAACCAGTCCAAAATGCAGTATTACCTTAAACAAATGCGTTATCTCTGAGAACTGCCATTAACTATCAGGTCTGCATAGAAAACCTGCACTGTTTACTGATGTATGTATAGAACACCCACAAAACCATTGCTGAAGCCAAATATTATACTGCTCTAAATTACCGTTTTAATGTGTCTGAATATCATTGATTATGGAATAAAATGGAAATCTTACTATGCTAGTACAATAATTTGGTTAGAGCTTCAGAACAAGTTTACAATATGCTTTGTGATAACAGAGACTGAGACCAGTTTTTCTAATGGCAGAAATACAGTCAGTCTGGAGCTGAAGATCATGTAGAGACATCTCAGAAGTAACTGCACATAGACGCGGTAAAATGCATAAAATAGTGGACCAGATTTCAGTGCAATTTTAGTACTTCTGTGCTGATGGAAATGTGCCAGAGAAGGCATTTCTGAAATGTTGGTTGAACTGATGCTAAAGTGAAAGGGTATTTTAGGGTATGGTCTCTAAGGAAGATATGTAAAGCAGCAATTTCAGTGTGGGGCTGGATATTGGGCAATCCTCAGTCTTCCCTGAAAACAACCATCACACTGCAAATGCAAGTTAGGTTTGAAGATGGTTTTCTTTTTCCATGTATTTTTCCCCCCATTTATTGTACTGTGGCATAATTATATATGCTTATAACTCGCTTGAAATAGAAGGAAAATGCATTGCTGCTCTTCAGTGATCTCTTAACCTTTATAGTCTGTTTTCCCCTGTTCTCTCCCCTCTACAATAAAGTCCTAGAAAAGTAGAAGTGCAGTATTAGAGGAAAATGAGAGGAACCCATCCCAGAACTCTGTGTAACCCAATCTGTCTAAATTGAGTCCTGTACAAACTTTTAGAAGACCAAATATGAGCCATCTTACATGGGCTTTATCTTTTCTCTTCTAAATAGTTCCACTAAATTAAAGAGCTGACCACATGAACAAGAGCTACTAGCTGATGCTCAAAATTTCTCAGAAGGTGTGAATGAAATTCTCCAATGGACATATAGGGTTTTCATTACAGATCCATGAAAACAGCACTAAAATATCAAGACTAAAAATATATCAACAATTTCAATATATAAATCTTGCTACCCCAGCATTAGACCTTTTCTCCTTAGTTGCATATGCAGAGAAAAATTTATAGTGTTCAGACAAAATGATGCAATGTCCATGTAAATACTACCTGGTCCATCAAAGAGAAAGTATAAAAACTAATTAGTTAAGCAGCAGCATAAACATCAATGAAAACATTGAATAAGCCTGCCTGTTACTTCAACGCTTCCTACAGATCCCAAGGCACATAACTTCCTCTTTTAAAGACTATCAAGAACACAGTTCGATCTGACACTCTTGGATTATCTCTGCCACCTAACACATCTGGAAAAGAATGTACTTTACATATAGCCATCATGAAAACATATACTTCATAGGAAAGAAATGTCCTTTGTTTAAAAATAATGATTTTTTTTGAATTTGTGATTTTTCCACAGGTGTCCGAGATTAGCAAAAGTGAAGAATAAAAATATGACTTGGGACACTGTAAATACAACTTAACTGCTTCAGTGATGGAAGATTTAGAAGCCCTGAAATAAATAAGTGGTATATTGGAAGAATACCAAACTGTTTGGCTATATGGTTCCCATTATGTTTTATTCCTCTTATTGCGCGTGCTAAAATTTTTGCAGAATGCTCAGCATTTGGGATTGTGTAAATAGGTATCTTTCTTAAAACATGTTCTTTTTAGACTTCACTCTTGGATAAGATTTAGCTCTTTCCCACAGGTCAGCAAAGTATTTAAGTACACATTGATCTTTCTATAAAATTAGTACCTGAAGTAAATGGGACTCTTCATGCTGGAGGGTCAGCTTGGCCTTATGTGTCAGAAAAAGTGTTCAGCATTTCGTAGGACTGAGCCCGTCCACTATTTGAGAAGGTTCTGTGGGCAAACTGTATTGTCAGTTACTGTGTGAAAAATGCTGTCATCTGACACAATACGGAAAAAGGAAGGAAGAGCCAGCAATTCGATAGTAATAGATATAGCTGTAGCATGGTCCCTTTATCCTCTGCTACACACATGGGCACAGTAAAAGCCAGACCTTCTTATTGGACATTTGAGCCCTAAAGCTGAGCCCTAATAGTCTGCCCTGAGCTATTAGAGAAGCAGAGTGCAGAGCCCACAGTCACAGACTCCTATTTTCTCTTGCCTGTTTCACGGTTTGAAATAAAACCCACTTAGATGTTTCTTTGACTGGGCACAGTTTGCAGTCCTGGCTGGGAAGTCCCTACAGATTGGTGTCCTGCAAGACCTGTAGGCCAAGCAAACCTTGAAATCCTCCTTTCTTGGAGGGTTTCTGCACAGGATTTAAGCAAAATTGTAGTAATCCTTTGCCATCATCTTACTGAAAGATTTGATCCTCAGCTAGAAATGGGAGCTCTTCTGGTCTTTTCATGTGATGGTGATACCTCTACATGGCCTTGAAAAGACTGAATCAGTCATAAGAATTGTGTTCTGAACATCAGAATCTCTCACTGAAAATATAGGTTCTTCACTATTTTCCAGGCTAGATTATTACTGACCAGTGTTAGCATGGTCTTTAGTGATTGTTGCTTTCTGATGGGTTTTTTTATATAAATAAGATTTTTTTTTTTTATTAATCTAGATTTCAGCTGAAAGGTTTGCTTTTATGCATTTTTATTTGGGAAAGTCTGTCCCACCTTTAATTCAGTGCCAGCCTCTGTGTGTTTTTGTGTGTGCATGCATATGTGAATAGACTTACTTTCGGAAATTTTTTTTTATTAATTAATCAGAATTTCTAGACAGGGTTGTCTGGTTTGGTGTCATTTACTTCTCAGAACCAGACCACTCCTTTGGATGATAATTATAGTCTGCAGATGGCTAATTGCGGAAAAATGTAGTATTTTCCACATCAGCATCTGCCTTCATGGCACTGTCTGCAAATACTCATGCTCATGGTTTAGAGATTGCTTTCTGAGTGTCATATGGTTTTATTACAGATGAGCTTTCTGAATTCTTTCTACCTATTTTCTTTGCCCTCTCTTCATAAAATAACAATATTTCTTTTTTATTAATGCGTGTGTTGATCTCTTTTGCATTAGAGCAAACAAAGTGGTGCATCCTGACAATTCCAGCATATTTTCTTCCTCATTAATTTATTTGTACAGATTAATACTGAATTTGACAAAATGCTTTACCGGTATATGATTAAACAGAAACTTGCGTGATAATGTTAGATTTATTTCCATGAACTTTGTTAGAAATCTGAGGCAATCTTTTGACCAACTAGGTTAAGGGAGAAACTTCGTAAAACTAGACTTATGTTCAGATGAATACACTGTGACCCAAGGCTATTTAGTTAGCTCAGTTAGATGAACATCTCAACCATTCAGACTTCATGATTTTTAGAACCCACCTTTGAATAGACTATGGACAGGACCAAAGATAACTGAAGAGCTTGTGTAGGCTAATTCTGCTGATTTTCAAGTAATTCTGGAAAGACAATATCAAGGTTTCTAATATTTTTTTTTCAGCATAGTCAGTTCTGACTCTAACTACAGGTTAGATGTTCAAATAGTAATATTACATAGAAAACTGAGGGTAAGGTTTTCATACTCCATTTGACTTAATAGGACTATTATCTCAGGAACACTTCTAGAATTATAGACTGGTTGGTGTCTCCCATCTTTCATTTACACTTATAACTGCGTGGCCATGGGCAGCAAAGTAGGTAAACTGAAGTTCTGAATTGGAAAAGTCAAACTGAAAATGAGACCCACAAATCGACTGCAAGGAATATAAGATATTATTGGCCCTTGATGGGAATGTGCACATGTAAAGCAGGTGCACTGACGTCTGTTGCTCCTGGATACAGAAACAAAATATAAAACGAGAAAGCCCAGAGCCAGTATAATCTCACTCATTCTAGAAGAGCTCAAACTTTGTTTTCCCATAAAGCAAATTAGATATTGTAGACTTCAGATAGCCAAATTCTCTAGCCAAGGAAAGCAGAGATCTATCCCTTATTGCTGAGGCCACCTACTTGGTTCCTTCTCCCAATAAAGAATAAGAAAAAGAAAGTGCAGCCTGATTGCGATAATTCTTGGATGTCTAAATTCCATTCTGCTTTCAGGGTCCTCATGATGCAACTAAGCTGCAGTCAGGCAAGCTGGTCTGAAGTCACCCAAGCATCATCTGTAAGTATCATCTAATACAGAGATGATTTGCTGCGAGCAAGGATGGATAACTAGCTAACGCTGATGGTTTGCTGTGTCAGTGCTTACCTTTTCTTTGGAAACACAACCTCAAGGGCCTTTGAAATAACCTGCTCGAGTGTTGGGGGGAAGAGGTCTGCTCACTGATGGAGCTGGCAGAGTTTTCGTTTATAAACAGTCCAACTTCTATTTGTATAAAGTGATTAAATATTATTGAGTCAGATGTGTGAAGGAGAAAAGGGTGTGCATTCAACACCAGTAGGCAACTGAAATACAGTTGTGATCTATTTAAATAGACCATGCCTGCTAATAATCCAGGTGTCAAGAAATATTGTTCCTTTCACCTTCAACTGATCTTACTGCTGTATCAACAGGGATATTATTGCAAAAATAAAATTGTTGTTCCTGGTACTTCATCAGTAGGATCTCCCTTCATTAAAGTGTAATTTCCACTCCAGACCACATTAAGAAAAAAGCCCATGTAGTAGTAGTTGTCTGGATTTCTCTTCTTTGCATTCCTGTTAAATCAAACTCAAATCACTCTGTGACCTGGAGTCATATGGTGTTGATCTCTGTAGTGGTGATTTAAAAAAGCACATCGGTCATTGCAGAGAATGTGATAGCTTAAGTGAAAAGGAGGAAAAACCAGAAATAACAAAATAGCAACCAAAACTTGGAAGTGTTTTATTTTACAAAAACATTCAACCAAAAATCCCATGGCAACTAAATCTTAAACAAAATCTGTATTTTGGGAAATTTCCAGTGCAAAAAGAAACATAAAATAATTATCAATTGATTTTAATTAGCCTCAAATCAGCCATGACAGAATTACCTTGATGACATCTAAATTGCTGTAACCAGGTGCTGGAGTTACCACACCCCTGAGATGACAAACGAGCATTTATGCTGTCAGATGGTTCCCTGCCAGCCTACATTTGGCTCACACTCAGACTTATCTTTCGGATAATTTTACTTTTTCCCTAGAAGAGAATATTTGAATTATACAACACGTATTTGGAGGAAAAAGTCTTCCTTTTCATTTGGTGAAAACTGTGGCTTATTTAAGTCCTGCTCCTGTCACTGCAGTTGTGGACACAGGTTTGAAGTTTGTTAGCACATTGCTGTAGTCGACAGCTGATCTCTGAGCTGAGGTTAAAAGTCAGCAGAAAGGAAGAAGCAGAAGTACCAACCAGCACAGCAGCTATAGAAATATGAACAAAAGTTGTTATATCACTTACAATATATATGGTTTCCTGCCTTGCTTAGAATTTGCATAATTCAACACTGATGGGATCTGGGTGTATTACATACATAATTTGTTCTTGAAAATCCACTTTTTGAACTACAATTTTCCAGCTGTGGGAATACCACAGATTTTGCCATGGAATGGAAAGCATGCTCACATAGTATGTGTGGCCCATGAGCAAGGATCTAATCACTAAATTAGCATCACTGATAATTTAAGAACAAATGCAATTTGAAAAGTACTATTTTTAAAACCTTAGAGACTTTTAGACAGTTTTATTTTTGCTTAAAGTTTCCTTGTTTGTTTACCTCTTCTTTCTTTACAAACGATTATTTACTCCCTCTGAATGTTTTTTATCTTACTTATTCCTGTTTGTTTTTCTTGCTATTTCTCTTTTATAAAATAATTTCTTCCTCCCTCGAGGGGACCTTTTTATATTTTGCATCCACAGTATGAACTCATTAAACAAATAGAGAATATTGTTACTTGGAAATACAATTCCTTTGAGATTACTTTCTTCTTATTTCAATTAATTTTGATTGCTTTTCTTTTATTTAAACACCAATATCTCTTTTTCATTTAAATTTAATATCTTCAGTAGGAGCAGCTCCTTGTTGGTTTTATCTTTTTATTTCACGTCTTCCACCTTCTTTACTCTCTTGTTTTGTTAGCTTGAATTAAAATGAATCATCTTTATTTCCCTACCATAGCCTACTGCAGTTTCTTTTCCCGTCAGTAGGAATGAAGTAGTGAGTGAGAGCTGCAGGAATGCTGTCAGTTGTTTATTCTACGGCCAGTCCTATCTTAGAAGGCAGTTTCCCAAAGAAGCCATGCTTACAGTAGCAAGGGAAGCCAGCGGTGACTCCTGGCTCCACACCTCACTTATCAAACCTGCTGAAAGCCGGACCATCCGCTCTCCGCTGCCGGCTGACCGGCGGGGTCAAACTGCCCCTTCGCCTCGTAGGGGTATTGCCTGGAGCCAGCACGAGCTGCCTCCTGTTAACGGTGTGAAATAGCTGGCTGTCCTGGCTTGCTGATACTTCCACAGATTGTGGGCTGGCAGAAATCCACTATAATCACATTTTTATTTAATCATTTTATCAAATCCAAGGGCTGCGCGCGGCAGTTCCAGGTAGAGCAGGAAGTGTGGGAAGAGAAGTGTGGGTGCCAGGCCCGCTGCTGTGTCAGAGTCGCGGGGCTCTCCCATGCTTACCACCCCAGCTGAGGGACCTGGGCAGAAACACGAGACATCTGGGGTGAGGACGTTCAGGTCAGGACTCTGCAGCAGGGGTCTGGAGGGAAGAGACCCTTTCCTATTTAAAACAGTTCTTTCCTGCTCCGTAAGTCTGATAGCTTGCCTGTAACTGCTCTATGTTATAAAAGAAAATCTGACCCTAAACATGCTTTATCCAGCAGTTCTTCAGGGATTGCAGTTTTGATCCAAAAGAGCTGTTACCTTCCTCAGACCTTTCCTGCCTATCCAGCAAAATATGGAAAGACCCCTAGTTAATGCTTTTGAGACCAAATCAAACTCTTTTCCTCACAAACATTCAACAGCATCAGTGGGGAGATCCCTAGTGGGAACAACCAAAGGCAAAGTATGAAAGCTGCGAGAACAGAGCTGCCAGTTCCCGTTGGCACAGGGAGCCAGCGCTCTGAAACTGTGTGTCTATTGTGTACACGGCTTGGTAAAGTAAACGAGTATAGCTGGGAACCTGGAAGTGTATGGGACATTAAGCATTGAAATGATGGTTGTACAATTTTCAAAATAAAAAGGGTGCTTTAATTTCTTTTTATTTATTTGTTTTGCACAGTGCAGCAGGTACAAGGGGGAATTATCTAAAGGCAGTGCTGGAGATAAGTAGCAAAGCAGTATGTAAACGCAGCAGCTATGACTATTGGATACAGTTACAGGGTATTTATATAGTAAACAAGGAAAGACAACACAAAATTGCAATCATAAAAACCCCAGGAGTTTCAAAGGATGCATTAAACTTCAAGCTTCTGGGTATAACTCAATTTTTAAATGACAAAAATCGGGAAGAAATTGGCGTTTATATTATTTCACAGCTGCCTTTGTGTTTCTGGCAGGCTCCTCTAACCCAACAGCAAGATCCAGTGCAGCAGATCTTAGGACTCTGCCTTTCTCACTTCCCATTTTTGACAGTTTTATGGCTGTTTTTTCAGGACTCTATTTTGCATATGTACTTATGGGCATTTTTTTTTTCTTTAATGTAGCACATACTTTTGCCTCTTGCAAAGCACTTTGGGAATCATCTTGGGAAGGCAGCAGGAGGAATTTTAATGTGATATAATATTTTTAATATTGTATTAAATTAGGAAGCTACACAAACAGTGTTATTATACATAACTTTGAGTCTGCAATTTTTCCGGTATGGTTTCATGCATATAAATGGAATACCCAGGGTTTGGCCATGTGTTAACATCTCACATTTCCTTTCCTGCCACAAATGCTGCTTATTATAATAGTATGAACTGAAATATGTATTTTTATTGCTCTTCCAAATGAATAAGAAAGTAGAAACACACAAATAGGGATTTGTTTTCCAGTATTACCCATGTCTGTTTTATAGTCTGATAAAAGTTTTAGTTGACACAGAGCTGAATAAATGTAGTTCTGTACGGTACGCTTATTCAAATATTTAACTTGTGAAATTTAATAAAATAACAATTTAAACAGATAAGGATTAGTCAAATACAAAAACCATTAGAAATATTCACATAATTCAAAATAAAATTCTCAACCATTATCAGATGTAGGAAAACCACACAAGAATCCATAAAAAAAGTTCTCAAGCTCCAATAAGTCAAATATAATAGACCTTTTTTGTCAAACACAAAAATAAATATTATTGATTTTATGAATAAATAAGTTTTCTTAAATGATTTAGAAAGCTCTGTTTATTCATATACAGACAGTGTTTAGAATATGTAGTAGCCAGTATGTCTGCAGATATATTTATGTTGGACTGTTTAGATTGGCTTCACCTCTGTAATAATTTATAACAGTTTCAATGTAAACCTGCCATTGAGCAGGTCATAAAGGTCCTGCATTTTAACCATCATAATTTCAGATAAACCCACAAAACTATTTCTTGCAGGAAAGCTCTAGTTAATCCTTGAATATCTTTGGGGTGGAATTTGTTTTTTTATTTAGGCAAATTTAAAGAGCAATAAAGGCTGCATTTTAACTGTGTTTGATACTCCAGGACTGGTGATAACTTAAAATATATACATTTTGTTTTGTTTTATAGCAGTAACTCTTCATTGACACTTCTTAATACAAAAATTCTACCCTTCAATTTATTTCAAGTCTTGCTCAAAAGAGAAAGCTACTGTTCATTTTTAAATGTTTCATTGTACACTAGAAACATTAACATAAATACACTAGTGTTTTTGCACACTAAATGAAGATAGATCAATGACATTTGTTTTTCACTTCATAGAAGTTTCTTGAAGGCATGGATTTTGGAAGTGTGAGAATTATTTATTGAATTTCTAAATTAAAAAAAAATCTGTTTTCTCAAAATAAGCATTTTCTACAAAAATTCTACCAATATACTTAGTTCAATGGAATGTTTTTGAACACTAAAAGCTAAATATTTTTTAAAAAGCGGCTATATTGTAGTAGGTATATTTTAGTATTAAAAAAAAAAACGAAAAAGCAAAAAAATGCAAAAATAGATTTGGAGGGCTTTTTTTTTTAAATTAGTTAAGGAACGCTTCTATCTTCTTTTGAGCTTCGTCCTTTTCCACCCCAACAACAGCTAAGGGGTTTTGCCTCATGCTCTCTTAAACTTCTGACCTTACCAGGATGTTCTGCAGTTCCATATGGATCAGTAGCACAGTGTGATACCTCTAGCAGAGCTCTCACACTAAAACTATACTATCTTCTGTGAGAAATTCAATGACTCTTAAGCTTATTTTCTGTAAATACACAAAACTCCAGGTGAGTTTATCTTTTCATGCAGATCAGCCTGAAGAAGAGAAGGCTGCGAGGGGACCTTATAAATTCTTACAAATATCTGAAGGGTGGGTGTCAGGAGGATGGGGTCAAACTCTTTTCAGTGGTGCCCAGTGACAGGACGAGGGGCAATGGGCACAAACGGAAGCATAGGAAGTTCCGTCTGAACATGAGGAAGAACTTCTTCCCTCTGAGGGTGACGGAGCCCTGGAACAGGCTGCCCAGGGAGTTTGTGGAGTCTCCTTCTCCACAAAGAAGAAGAAATTCAAGACCCGCCTGGACAAGGTCCTGTGCAGCCTGCTGTAGCTGACCCTGCTTTGGCAGGGGGGTTGGACTAGATGATATGCAGAGGTCCCTTCCAACCCCTGCCATTCTGTGATTCTGTAACGAGCTAAGTTACTTGAGTTAGCACAGTATCTTTCCAATGAATTTACAATACGCTAAGAATTCACTCAAGGTGCGTTTACCCTTCTGCCTTTTCATTGTTTGTTCTTCCTTTTTTTTTAATAGGGGTGTTGGGTTAATGGGCTGCAGTGAGGATCAGGAGATTTAAACGCTTTTGATCTTCCACCAACATCCCTCATAACTTCAAAAAGTCTTTTTCAATTTTTGGACATCCCTACTTTGAGGGCTGTAGTCTGAAAATGCCAGTGAGTTTGATGAGATACTGGAAACAGTCTAGCTGTGATAGCAACTGCAGAAGTACTTGTTTTAAACAAGTATCTTTGGTATCTTTGCAACAAACGATTATCTGCAGGAGCTCCTATCAGCAACATTCATCAGTATTTTTCTAGTCCTGAGCCAGGAAGCTTCTGGAGACTGTGAGTATACTAAGATTCATGAAAGATCTGTTGTTTACTGGAGGAGGGTAAGACAAGAAAAGTCTATTGATTACAGCAAGGAGTGACCCAAGGATAAGCAGCCAGTTTTATTTCAAGCAGTATGAAAGAAATGATGGATCTCTGAGATCATGCAGGGAAAGAACCAGTTAAGTCAGGTCACTTGTTTCTCTGTGTACAGGATCAACATTTCCAACATTAAGATGGAAGCTACAAATTCTCTACTGCCCAAAGAGAGCGAAGGACAATGAACTTCTCTGAAGTCAGTAATTACTATGGGTTTATTTTTTTGCGTTAGCTGAGCTAATTTTTTACATTCAGGGTACTTACAAATATGCAAATTTAGGTGCCTAATTTCAGACACTTCTTTTAATGTCTGGGTAAGGTTATAGATACTGCTCCCATACTGAAACAGCCCTCTGACTGTGGATAGGAATAGGCATGAATCAAACTCTTGGTTAAGTGTTCTGGAAAAGTGGAAGGTGAGCTGAGGGCACACAAGAATAGGATTTCTTCAGTGGCATTAATTCCAATGCAACAGCTGAAGCTTACATGGGGCTGAAGTTCCCATGGATCAGTCACGCTGACTATCTTTTAATGCCAGAGCCGGGTGCGCCATAGCTTTGTAAACAGGTAAAACTGGTATGAAGAGCAGATACAGAGTACAGTCTATCAAGTAATGCCCAGCAGGCACTAAATACTCAGGGGGACAAGCTGAAAATCAATTATCTTCAAACAGCATAGCAAAAGCCTCCTCTGTTCTCACTTATCAGCATCAAGTCCATTTAAATAACAACATCTCAAAGCACAAAAGCAAGTAAAGCCTCATGAAAGTCTGTTTCAGCAAGGACTGCATCACCCCAGTCCTTTAGCTTTGCTTCTTCAAGGAACTATTTCTCCCTGATGTGGAGGTGAAGAATTAATCATCCTGTTACATAAAATGCATACTCCATGGGGAAGATGCATAAAGCACACAAGAGACAGATGGATTTTTTGTGGAGTAAGGTCACCCTCAGGGGGTGAGAGCATAGGGAAAAGTGCTCACTGAGTGATAACCATTTCTGGATCCTCTGGAGAATTGCAAGCTTGATACCATCTGAAAGAGTCTATGATTTTCAATTAACTCTTTGCTCCTGTAGATTGGTAATTACCTCAGTGTATGTTAGGGTGCTGGTTTGCGCTAACCTCAGCAGGGAGCTGAGCAAATGGAAATGGTCTCATTTGCCTGATGGTCGATCGCAGCCACAGGTGTGAAGCCCAAGCAGGGCTCACCTGAATTGCTTGTCAAGAGCAAGGGGATTCTCACATTTTGGGGAAGACTTTTACTGTAATGTTAGGAACAGAAATGTGTAGAGCATGAGCCCAGTACTCACGGTCTTATCTTTTTCTAGCAGCATCCTGCTGACCAGGTGATGATGGCAGCCTGAAACCAGCCTGGTATAGCATTGTGCGCTGAGATTCAGGTCACGGAGGCAAGAGCCATGTATATCTGGTACCTGCCAAGGCAGCAGGTGCCATCGAGGAAACTAAGATATTAAGAGGAAGCAAAATGAAAGACAAGAAGATTTTTGAGGTAAGAGGTGATGGAAAAGCAAATCTTTTCAGGTCTGTCATGTTATAAAGGCTTCACTGTGTTTTGGTTACTGCAAGCTAAATTTCTGAGAGCCTGCAGTAGCTTGTTAGACTCATACTGTAGTTTTAATTAAGTAATTAGAGAGTTTGATGAGGAAGGCCAGGATTTTAGAATTTAAAGTATTCTGGAGAGTGTATAAGCAGGGGAGTCTTTTTCTCAGGTGTCTGTGTATTATATAGTGATTAACCTTGCGTGAAATGTTACAGTAAGGACTGAGAGCTTCTATTCATGAGTCACAAGCATAATACCTGACCCAAAAGCTCTTTGAAAAAACTGTCCAAGAACAGAACTTTGTCAGCATGAAGCTTGTAGGACTTAGGTCAAAATGTGTGGTCAGGGATCAGGTAAGGTTTAGCAGAACAACATTTATCTCTTGAAAGGACAGACTTAATGAGCAATATGCATAGAAATAAGTAGAACTTCTGTGTTACAGTGTATTGAAGACATAATGCAGTTGATGTTAGTTTTTGTGTTACATGAAGTTTCAACTTGCTGAGGGAAAAGTCTTGAAAGAAATTAAAATATGGTATGAGAAAATTAAGAATACATCTATCTTCATAGATGTTTCTTTTCTCATCATTCACTGTGTAAACTTAGAGTCTTCTGGATTTTTCCTATGAATGAAAAATACAACCCTATGGGAAAGGACATGTCATGCTCTCTCTCGAGACAGCTGTTGGATCTGGTTATGGAGATGGGAATCACAGGGTTCCCAGGTTAGCACTGATGCAGAATACGCCTGCAGAAGTCATAAGGTCATGTTCGCATAATTAAGATGTACAACTGCAGAACACATTTTTTTAAAAGTATGTGTGGGTGTGTTACTGCCGTATTGAACCTCAATATGTCTTTCTCAGAAAGGTACTTTTCACCCCGCAAACTGGGGTTTTGAATTAACATTTCCGTAATCTTCACCTTGATGACATATATATCATATACATATATGTGCATGTGTGTATACATAGGTATACACCTTGATGGTATATTTATTCACTCAGGAAGCTTTTTGCTTGATTATTTATCGCCTTGAACCCACATACCAACAGTCTATTTATTGCTGTAACACTGAACATGTTCTGCTTGGGATATCAAAAAACATTAACAAACACTTCCAGAATCTGCCATTTGACTGTTCCCACCTCTCCCAACCAGAGTTCCTAACTGTTGTGATTCAATAACGGGATGAAAATCATGTCAGGTGAACCTTGCCTCCAGCTGCTCTCCCTTGAGGTGTCCATGAATAAAACAGGATGCCTGACAGTCTATTTCACATAAATGTCAGTTTTCACTTGGCTTACTTTTTTGGAGTTAACCAACTAGTTCTATCCAAAAAAAAGTCGAAAGATAGTTTTGGGGATAGTTCATTCCAAGAACCACTCATAAAGACAGGATGAATGAGACTGCACCTGATTTGGTTCTGTGTAACCTACTTGGTCCTGCAAGAAGTTCCCGCAGAAGTCTTTATATTCTCCAGCACCCCATGCATTTCTTCACTCCATGATACCCATATCTACTCTCCACCACCTCCCCTGCAGGCTGTAAAACAGCTTTTAGCTGAAACCTGCTTCTCCCTAACAGTTTTTACATTTTAGGACAACAAGGACCCAGAGGCGACCCAGTGCAAGTACTAAATGACATAGGCACAGCCAGTCTGCTCTAGAGGCAGGTAGGTCTAAGCAGTGTGGCTCCAACACTCTGCTTGGCCAGCCGCACTTGGCAGTACAGACGAAGCTTGTAAATATGCTTCTTGTTGAGGTCCCAAAGCGAGCACCTCTCCCTGTTCAAGTTAGGACTCTAGAATGCTGCTTTATGAAATAATCTTTGTGCCAAAAATTTTTTGTCTTTGCCCTCACAAGGTGTTCTGCGAGCTATGGAAATTGCATGGGAGGTGTCAACACTGTTCAGCCACAAGAGTCCTTCAGCATTTTGAGGTACAAAGAGAAATTCCATCATGAATAACATAAACTACCTAAAATCTCATCAAAAGCATATCTGCTCAAACATGTGAATACTGTATAAACAATATAATCTCTGTACTGATAGCATGTATTTGGTAACAATCTAGTTTATTATTAATAAATCAGTATATTTTGCTCAGTGGGGCACAAAGACACTTTTAATCTTCAAATAGCATCTGCATTGTTTTATTTTGTGGCATATTTCACCTCAAAGGTTACTATATTCGCTTCATCTTGAGTAGAAGGTCTAATCCATCAGTTGGTGCCATCTCATTATAGTTCCGTCAGGGGCACCTAATGACTATGGATACCTAATACAAGTTTGTAGGTGATTTTAAAATATGGCTTAATGCACCTGGGAGGCGTGAACAGCTCTCTTATTCCTGAGAAAACTAAGAAGAAAGGGAGAAGGGAATAGGAGCTAAAAAAAAAAAAGTGAGCAATTAGAAAGAATAACTCTGTGGCTACTGGAAGTGAGTACTTTTTTAATTTAACTAAATTCTTCAATAATTAAACATTTAGAGATTTTTTAATTAACGAATGCATATTTTCTGCTACAATTATGAAATTACATATTAATTATAATTGTCTATTTATATCTACCTATATATTGCCAATTTTATCTGCAGATCTGTATTTATATATACTATATACACAAACACACACATGTGGATATAAATGTGTGCATTCTTAAAATGTGTAAATCCATGTGAATTGCCTTTTTTAATCACTAAATACAGCCAGTTCTATGCTGGAATTAATTTTCTATTATAGCTACACAAAAGGCGTTCAGAAAGTCAAGGAAAAGGCAGAATGTTATGCTGTAATAAGACAGAATACTGTGGTAAAAATACTACAGAAATGTCAATGCAGTCACAAATAGCCTGGCACAGTCCTTGTTTCTCAGTTTCTTTAGAGATTACAATTCTGCAGGAGTAAAATTTATCTCTATTGCAGATTATGCCAGCTGGTCTAGGCTGGACATTAAACCAAATTGAAAGAATCGGAACTACTGGGAGGGTGGTGGTCACCTTTTTTTTGCACTTAGATATGACTCCCACTATCCAGCTGGTTGGGTTCTTTTTGGCTGGGTTTTTTTTTTTCCATTCTGGTTGCAAGCTCGTGAAGACATGAACCATCTAAGTGTCTCCATCAAATGATTAGCACTTCTGTGCATAAATATGTATGTCTGACTTCTGCTACAAATTGTAGTTTGAGACAAGAGAAGGTTATCCCGAAAAGCTATGGAGTCTCCATCTGCAGACGTCTGTAAGGCTCAGCTAGGCAAGGGCACAGCCATCCTGCTCTCATGCTGGTGAGAGACCCGTTCTGAGCAGAAATCTGGCCTCAAGACATCCAGAGGGGTCCCTTCCAACCACAGTTTCTGTGATTCTATGAATACATTTAACTCGTGCTACAAACACTCCAAGTACTGAAAAAAAACACCAAAATTTTTTAAAACATTATAATAATTTCAACCAGGGAATTTTGAATGTTTTCAACTTCTCTTTAATTCATTCCTGAGCTGTGAAGTCTTTGAAGACCCTGAAAATAAATGTTTGACTCACAGAAGACATTTTCTAAGAAAAACAACCAAAATTGCAAATGCTTTTTTTGAAGCTAGGAACTTTAGACCAAAATGAAAGTGGATGCTGTGATAACAGAATGAAAGACAGTACTATGCCAGATTTCAACATACAGTGAATAAATGTGGGATGATGGCAACAGAACCACAGCATAATTAACTCGGTTTAGGATTTTTATTGTTTTGCACCAGTGACTCTAGCAGGAGACAGAGAGCACTGCTTTTTGGCCCTGTCAGTATGCAGCCGGCACTGAAGAGATCGGCAATAACCAGTGAACTGAATCAAAGTCTTTCCATGCACACATCTGCTAATCTGAAGCAGGAGGTATTTGGCTCCACACCTATGGAGGTTGGGGTGACCTCCTGGCAGCTTTCAGTGGGGAGCAACCACCCTTCTCATCCCCTTTGTTCTGCAGCATAAACCTGCAGCAGTTGTTTAGAAAATGGATGTGAATTTCTTCGTATTCAGAAGAGCTAAAAGAACATTGATCTGAGGCTTTATTCCAGCCTTTTGATACGCAACACTTCTTCGCAGGAAAAATGTCCTGAGAACAGAATTCAGAACATTTCTAAAGATTGCTTTTATATGAGCAAAACCATTGCTTTGTAACAAACTCTCACACACAACCTAGAGCAGTGACGTTAATGTTTGAGATTTTTCTTCAGCAAATACACTTATTCTATAAACAGTGGAAAAATGCACTCATAAGTGGAATATCATACTGCTACACTGTGTCCTGGGAGTCTTCTTGCAATCTTTACCATTTGATAAACAAGAAAAAGATAGTCTATTGAGGTCAATAGGATGTTTTCCTAAGTAGAAAGCCAGAAGGATGCTTGATGCAGGACACTTCAGAGAACCTTACCTCTAAAAGTGTTGATGTTATTGAGAATCCTCAGGACAGGGTTTCAGATGCCTTAACTGAGAAGACGTGTGGTAATACTCGTGTACTGTACCGCCAGAAATTTAGCATTGTAACTATGACTACTAACTTTCATAGAGGATCAGAGGAAGAAAGAATCAGTTCGTATGTAAAAGTGGAATAATGTGGTTTATACTCATGAATTTGGAGTAACTACAGAACTCGCCCAGCTTGCCAAAGCCTCTGTAGTCTAACAGGTTCATAATGCACTGTATCACAGCACATTAGCTCATAACTCACTCAAAGCTCAGCTCAGTGTTACTTGACTGACCACACTTCATTTGCTGCAAAATCCTTCTATTTGTTTTGGTGGTGTTTTTTTTTAAGAAATGGAACTTTGAATGATCGTTTGTTGGCAGATTTATTTGTCTCCCAGGGCCATGAGTTGCATGCGTGTAAGTGAGGGCAGAGCTTGACTCTAGATGACTAAAATGCTACGCCTCTTTGGCTGTGAGATGCTGAGGTAGTGCATAAAAACAACACAGAGCATGAAAGATTCAAAAGTAGCAGAAAGAGGAGGCTGAGGCAACCTAGCATGCCACCTCCTTCCCAGGGGCCCTGCAGGAAGGTTTCTGTGCCTTCAGCTGGTCTTGTGAGCAGGACTACGCAGACTGGCTCAGAGGTACAGGTGTGAGGCTGGGGAGACACCACGTTCAGAAGCTCACAGCAGTGCCAGCGTCGGTTAAACATATTGTGTTTACACCTTGGGTGAAGAAGGGTGGGATGGACCATGCGTGTGGGTGCAGGAATGCTGGTGTGGTGGTCCCAGCTCATCACTCCTGTTGTGTCCGTGATGGCTGCCGTTCTCCTGCAGCATGGCAAATGGAGCTTCTGCATTTTGAATGAGCTGCAGCCTCTATGCTATATTGTCACAGCAGCGATGAGATGCCCTCCCTGAACAGTCCAGTGTCTGTACAGCTGTACGCACTGCCTTGTAGACCATTTCTGTTTTCATTCATTATATCCACTGAATTTTTCAGAACATGCAATTTTTAGGTAAACTGAAAACGGAAAAAAAAATACAAGTTAGGTTCAATATAGAAGAGAGGCAGTTTAATGAGAAAGAAAAGCTAACACTGCAGTTTTTAAAGCACAGGGGAAATTTAAGCATGGAGTACTAGAAATGGGATTGCAGCCTTTGTTCTTAATACGTGTTGCTTCTGACAATTCCATTTGTTCCGCTGTTCTTCAGTGCCAGGGCTAAGCAAATAGTTCACAATAAATAATTTAGCCTTTGAATTTAACCTTCATTCTTGCTCATGGAGTCCCCATGTGCTGATTGTGGTAGTTTCAAACTTAATTGTAATTCAAGATCATGCAACTTCTAGGGGTGAAGGGAAGGAGGAGATCTTTATTATTGCGATGTGCCAATGTGATATGACATTCCCAACTGATCACAAGGTATTGCTTGTCCTCCCTGATCTGATGACGGCTGTGGTGGGACAGAGGTGAGGAGGCAAAGTGAAAACTGTCATTTTGAGATGAAACATGAATTTCTCCTTTTGAAAAGATTAGCATCCTGATATTTTTTGTGTGGGAAGTTTAAGATGGAGTCAGTATTGGAAGAGACAAGATTCTGTCTGAACCATTAATTCTAGATATTTAATTCAAAGTTGCATTTAAAGGGGATGCTGCTTGAGACAGGGCACTCTGAGACCTCTTCCTATATAAATTGCACCTTTTGAATTGCATTGTGAAATGGACCATTATGCCTGTGAGGAAAGTAGAGGATTTCCTAATGCCTCAGCTATAAAACAGAGGACGAAAGCAGGTCATTCTGAGTTGTGTTTTTATCAGCCTATGTGACTATGATCCTACCCTGAGAGATTGTTGCTTTGCCTCAGACAGGGCCAAATTTTTGTCGGAAGGACTTACAAACATTCAGCTAAGAAAATACCCCAAAAGAGTTTCTCATACTGCAGCTCGAAGCACACAAGAATAAGCTGAGAGGATTATGGCTGAGCTGCTTTTCCACCATGAAGAGAGTGAGTGAAGTGCAAGTTGTACATGCTTGACACAAAATACTTCTAGGGCAACAACTTGCTGTTTATCTCCTTAATCATAAATTTGTAGGGGAAAAACTACAAATATGAGAAACCAAAATCTCTCACATTTATCTGCTCTTCCTCTGGTGGGCAGTTTGTGTATCAAAGCACCCTGTAAATTTTCAGAATTAAAAGGAGATTTGGAGCTGCCAAATTACGGAACCAGTCTTTCTCTGGTGATTGCATTAGAAAGAATAATGTCTCACAGGTCACTTTGCTGGAAGATTATGAAGCTTTGGAAGATCAGGATAGTGCACAGAAACCTGATGTATCTTTCTTACAGTTTGGAGATGGGCGTTAATAGTATTTAGGACGGTTTGGGCAGTGTTCTTCAGAAAAAATCAAAGAGGAAAAAAAGATATTTTAAATTTTACATGCAAATGGGAAAAGCATTAGAGTAAAACAGTAATAAAATGTCATCACTTGAAAAAACAATGAGAGGGATAACAAAGAATTGAATTGATCTCTCAGCTTATAAAAAACATGTAAGTTTTTAGTCATTAAGCATCAGGTGCTTAAGAATTCCGGTAGGTACACCGTTTGTTACAGGCATCCAAAAGCAATCTCTCTTTAGCCTCAGTGACAGATAGGTATCACTTTTGTCTGGATAGTGAGGATTGAAATCACAGAAAAAGGGTCTTGATATTCTCTTATTTTTAGATATCTGAACGTCACTGCCAAAAGGTATTAAAAATGCCACCATTTTTTTCTTGAAAAAAAAAAAGTACTTACACACCTAACAAAAAATTGATTCCTTTTTTAATCTCTGAAACTGTTTTCTTTATCTATCTTTATGTCCTTTACTGTTTTCCTCATAAACAGATGTGATCTCATTTATTAATTGCTGTCTGAAGTTTTCTCTCTTTATTTGTTTTCATCTTTGAGAACAACATCCAATTCATTTTCCAGGAAAATTGGATGATAGAAAAAGGAAAGTGAAAAACATCTTCAGATTTTAATGCAGAGATACTGGCATATGTAGAAGTAAAAGTCAAGTGCTATGTGCAGTTTGAGGACAATCCTTTTGTGTACTACATGAACTTATGAAGTCATTATCCCAACAATTAACTAGCATGATTAATGAGACTGGGGAAAAAAGGAATAGTTGCAGCTATTCTGTTGGTGCAGAATCTAAATGTCCCCTGACTTCATCTGTTTTACTTTACATCTTACTTGAGTGTCTTCAATCTCTTAGAAAGAGAGGCTGCCATGATTCTTGGCCTAGCTGTTTTTGTCTGTAGCAAATGTTAGATTGATATTGTCATGCTGTCCCAGCTACCATTGTCTTTTTCTTTACAATGAATGCACCGGGGTCTTATTAAATAAATCAAAATTAAAAAAAGAAGAGAGAGAGAGGCACAAATCAAATAAAAGCTGAGTGGGCTCTGTTTGCAGGCTGTGGCCTTGCTCCCACTGGGCCCACACAGCACGTGCCCTTTTATCTTAGTGCCTTTAAGCTGTGGTGGTCTGTTCAACCTTCTGGGGCTACATATGTATCTGGGCCAGGATAATTGTTCTCAACAGCATGAGATTAACTTTATCATCCCTCCTGCATCTCGACTTACTGTAAATTAAACAGTGGCTCCATGAAAAAAATTGAAGCTGGGAAGTTTCAGCAGTTTTTTTAACAATACTTTTTTTTGAAACAGAACTTGTTATTTTATGGGTACTATGGAACATTTTTCTAGTTTCTGTGTGATGAGATGGAACTAATTTTAAATGTCTTTTCTTTTTTTTTTTTAACTTTGGGGCAAAGAACAATCAGAAAGAAATTAGATTAATGAGAAAAGAAGGCTAGACATGGACACGGAATATATGCATGGAAAACATGCAGGAAGCCAAATTCCCATTCAGAGTTTGCCAAATTACCCATGACTTCTCTTTCAAAACCCTCCTAGTAACTCCCCATTGTATACACAGCCCACAAGAACAGAGATAATAACAGGGTATGAGTATCAATTATACATTACAGATGTAAATCTTACGAGCCCCCTCTACTCTGTAGGAAAGAGTCTGCCTTTGTGTCTTGCACAGTTGAGAATGCCCTGTCAGCACTGAGCAAATAATAAAGAATAGTAACAACAGGCAGGAAACCTCCTCTGTTCATTGAGCCACCTTTTAAATACTCGGTCTACAACTCAGGCAAAGCAAAATTTTCACTGATGGTGTCATCCTGACCTGTACCACAAATGTTCTTTAATTCTTTAAAAAAAACTTGAATTTGTTGTTCTTTAGATGGGTATCATCTTTATCATTTTATCTAAAAAGAAGCACCATCAGGAAATTTGAAACTTCCTCTGCCTTGATCCTAGTGCCCTTCCCAGCACCTATTTCAGTTTAAATGAATTTATTTGGACATGGACTTATATTTATTCAGATGAGGTTTTACCAGTACCTTTCATGATGACACCTATATTCTTCTGTCTCTACTGGAAATACCTGCTTTGAATTATTGGTTTTATTTTTTCTGAATACTAGAAGGACAACTTTTTTCAGAAGAACACAAAGAATGGAAATCATTGAGCCATAATTTTCATGTCCTCTCCTGGAAACTGTCCAAACTGGGATTTAAGTCAAGCCAGCTAACATCATGTGAGGTTTTAGCTCTGTCAGCTAGGCAACTGCAACTTTCATTGTATAGATTAGGGTACTGCTGTCTGCAGGGGTTGCTGGTCAAAATTTCAGGTTTATTTGCAGAAAGACCATGGTCTCCCATAAAGAGTTTGTATTTTGTTTAATTCCAATCATTGTTTTCCTTAATCTACAATACCAACTTAGTCTGAGAAAACACAATTTTACTGCTTCTGAAGAAGACATATTATGATGCACATTTATACTGCACTGTAGCAAGGATCTTCACTGAATGACCTTTCATTTATGGTTGTACTCCAGGTCTTGTGCTGGGCTGCAGAGGTCCCTTGTGGAGTTTAGACAAATATTTAAGTGATGCCTCTGTCTGTTTCTTTGACTTCAGGACTATCAGAAAGTCAGCATGTCCTTTTCAGTCTTTTTGCGGGATTTGCGGTTAAGCTCAGAATGGAGCTTCACCAATGGATCTCAAAGGCTGTATGAGATTTCTACCCAGGCTGCAAATTCCTGAAGGCCAATTCACAATCTGAATCTTCCCCCCCATCCCTCCCCATGTCTTAAAAAAGGCTATGTTGGGGTAAACATCTCCCTTACAGCTCTTAAATAGTGCTTCATAATACCTAAAATAGTTCTGCTCGCAAAGTGAAAAGGTCTTCTGGAGATGCAGCTTATAATTTTAAGTAATGGCTATTGACTATCTTCTCCTCACTGTCAAGTTATAATTTTTTTTATTGGTGAATGAAAACTAAAAGTTCATTATCAACTCTTCAACAGCCCTGCTATGCTGGTATCAGTAAAGACAACATGTTTCATTGCCAGGTTGTAACAGAAACAGTAAAAACTCTGGTTCACTGATTCACAATTATCTTAATGGCATTCACTGTAGAAAACTGCCATAGATGTTTACTGAAACAGATACTTAATAGAAGTAAATAGATATTTACCGAAGTATGTATATAACAGTAACTCCACATGGACAGCCAGTGCAAAATAAACTCTGATGGCATGATATGTCGGTAACAAGCAGACAAAGCTGCAGCCTCAAGACACTGATGATCCCAAAGCTATGTGGACCTTCCTTTCACAACACCTCAGCAATTGTAACCAGTCCCCCATTGACATCCATCAAGGATGACCTGGTGTGACCCCTCTGTGGGACCTTCAGAACAGGGTGGTAGGACATGCTCCTGATGCACTTGAGGAGGAGCTGTGAAATCCTTAAAAAATCTGGAAAAGGTAGTGACACATTCCATCGGACCTACAACAGAGAGGTAAAAGCTGTACTCAACTTCCCTGTTGCCACATCATTCAATGCTTGTGCTATTTGTGTGCCTGGACATGCAGTCTAAATTGACAGATGCTCCTTGATCCTCTCCATCACACCATCAGGGATCATGCAAGGCTAACAAGAAGGCGTTAGCTGAAAGGCCAGTCTTTGGCCCCTGCCTTATCACTGTCTGGTTCTTAATCAATGCAGATAAGCTGAGAAATCTGCAATTAGACAGCTGTAGGTTTCCTCTGTGCTAGTCAAAGGCAATATTGATGCCTAGAATGTAACACAGATCGGATTTAAGCTGCGCTTTTTCTATAAACTCTCTATGTTTTTTCTTGAAGAAACTTTTGGCCTTTTAACTTTGCACATTGCTGTATGTGTGGAATTTGGCAATGCCTCCTGTGCATAGCCTCTTTAGGTCCTCTCAGTTGGCTTTGTTTAAGTATCTGATTCATCAAACTACTCTGCACAATTTGGGCCTGGGGCAAAGCCAATTTAAATCAATGTTAAAATAAACCAGGAGTTTATATAGTCTGATTCAGGCCTTCTTTTCCCTCATCTGATTTTCTTGGTCCCTTAAATGATGGCTAGTCCTATTCAAAGCCTAGTATTCAAGGACACCTTTATCTCCTACTTTCCTGAAATAGAGGCAGACAAAATGCTGCAGTTGGTGTGTCCAGCATATAAAATGGAGTGGGCAGGGGTCACCTACAGAAATGACCACCAGAGCCCGGGAACGAATGGAGGGAAAGAGAGCAATCCATGGCTTGACCTAATCATGATGCAGTCAAACCCAGGAAGACCACAGCAAGTGGACATGGTAGTTTCATAGAGAAGAGCTGATGCTCCAGCAGTCCCTGTTGTTCCCAGTGTCAGGATGTATTGGCAGCTCCTGCTCCTTGCTTGGTCACCAGCTCCCATCACCCTGGCTCAGATGGAGCACCCTACCTTGCAATGGAGCCCAAATTGTTGCACAGGTGACAGAGGGGCCCAAAGTAACAACTGTCTTTGTGTGTTGTATAGAGACAGGTCTCTTCAACAATGCAAAACCGTCTGGGGTGCTTTGCAGATATACCCAATACCTTGAGGAACCGTTTTGTTGCAATTCATATTTTCATATGAAAAATATTAACAAATAAACCTCTGTTGTTTTACAAAGTATGGTGCAGGAACCAGGAATTTCAAAGGCTTGACATGTTTATTTCATGCTCTGCCACAGATATTTGGGGTAAGTTTGGATAAGTCATTCCAGTGTAGTTGAAAGGAGTTTATGTGCTTACTCCCATGGACAGGATTTGATCACAGCCTTTGTCTTTGGAGGAAATTTCCCTCCTCTGGGTCAGTCTCTGTATGGGGGGGCGCAGTACAGATTTATGCATGATGTTCTAGTCATTCATATTAAACAGCTCTAGCCCAGATCCTTGTAAATAATAATAGGTGTTTTGAGTATAAATGAAGTAGTAAAGCTTACATTTTAAGAGCTACCTGGGACATAGCCAAAATAATAAATAAATAAACCTTATATGTTTAACTCTTGGCCACACTGAGTTTACTGAGAGGCTAAAAATGAAGAAAAATGTCCCCAGGAAACAAAAATCCATGCTAGGTCAGACACAGAAAAAGAGGTTTCAAAGTTGCAATACAGTGAAATGAAGTAGAGACTCAGCAGAGAGTTAAAATGCTGCTCTTGTCTCTAGCAAGAAACCTGACTACACAGAGGTAAGAATGCTGTTTTATTTTCAGAGCTTACTAAAGCTGTGATGAATGCGTATCTGGAATATATTTCTTCTTGTGTGAATGGACTACATATCACTATCATTAACAGTAACTCAGCATGTTTATCACAGTATCTTTCAAGCAGGTGGGAAAACACACAGTTACTGTTCTAATTCTGCAATAAGTCATGAAACCATCAACATACTCATTGTTTTTAGTGCAAATTTCATATTACAGAAGCTTTTTTCTTCCTTAGAAATGGCTTATGCAAAACATACTAGAAATATATTTTAATGCCATGCCTCAGTCTTGGTAGCATTCTTGCATATCAGCTCAAAGCAAAGAGCATTTCCTCACTCAAATGTGTTGTGTTGACTGAATAATGTGTTAGTGCAGTAAAGAATACAGTATTTGTCATCCCTGGCACTTTGAGAAGATATTTGTTCGAATAGAGTTCAGCCTAGTTCTGCAAAATATTTGTTGCTAGGCTCATATTCACCATTGGTAGGTAAGGTTGGATGCCTCTATTCTTTTTAAATTTGTTCCCTCTACTACACTGTTTAGGAGCCTCACTGTTTTCAGCATCCAGATTTCATATCAGTAAGAGGTAATTACCTCCCTGAGAAAATCCCCTCTCTTCCTGATTGAGGCCGTGTCACTGCAGCAGAAATGTTATTCAGCAGCCACCAGGCATCCTTGGTGGTAACATCTGTTTGGTTGTCTGGTGAAGAATTGAGGTATAATCAGTCATATAGGTGTTGAATAGTATTGGCTTCCTGACAGATCATCAGAATAGCCATAGCAGCAGTTTAGAAATCAGCCTGTTTGTTTCTGCCACCCAGTGCAATGCTGTGATGTCTGGAGATCAGTTTTACTTTCGGTATTGTACAAAGCAAGACAAGAAATAACTTCCAAGGAAGAAAAATACGACAACAGAAAAAAAACCCCAAAACCAAACCTTTGCCTATCAGTTTTTTCCTCACTGATTTGTGAATCACAAGATTACTAACTCACCTATGGCATCACTAATAAAGACTTAAATCTCTCATCTTCTCTAGAATTTCTAAATGGATTACATATCTTTGTCTAAGATTTGGATGAACGTAAGGCAGAGCTCGCAATTCCATTGTTAACAGTTAGTGAATAAAAGATGAAGATTAGCAAGATTAAAGAGAAGTGAAACAGGGGTTCAGCAGTATTAACTCAAGGGAGTAATTCTCCTGGACACTACTGGCACTGTGACCATGACTAAGGACAGAAAAATTATGCTCTATGGAAAACAAAAAGCAGAGCCTGCCTAACCAGCCCGCCTGGGGAATGGGTGTGATTACAGGGAGTGCTGTTGTCTCCTCTTTCATGGGCATAGGCAGCCACCTGGAAAATATGTGAGGGAACAAATGCAACTAGCATCAATTCTAATGTAACTTGGTTCAGACCAGTAGGTGAAGATAATAGCTTAATATTTGCAGAGCCAAGAGTGAAGACAGGAATCACTGAGATTTTGTGTCTCATGAGCAAGGTTCACAGTAAAAACAGGGCTGGGACACTTCATTTCCACCCAAAGAAGAGACTATGGACAAAGGAAACTGAAGTTGGGATTTGGTGAATGTAGCCTTGGCAGGAAAGCAAGCAAGACAAATTTGGGGATTCATCTTACATAACTGTAGGCACTACACTGCAGATGGCCATACCTGAGCAAGTCACCCAGACTCCTTTAAAGTCAGTAGAAATAAATAGTTGCTTTTAGAGTGCAATTCATCTCATCCTCAAGTAAACAACTAAAATGAGTGAGATGACTTGTGCCTCACAAGTGTCTGTTCCTCTGCTTTAACTGTGTAGAGTGCAAACCATAGATGTACAAACTGGGAGGTATGGATCATCCCATGAGGTTTCAGCGGGGCAGCAGGAGCGAGACACTCCAGGGCTCAAACATCCACCCTGGCACTGCTCTGCACCCCGAAGGGCAGCGGTCTCCCCACTCAGCTCTCCGCAGGCAGATACGGGGGAAATTTCTCCAGAAACTTTAATGTGCATCTTTACTCTCAGTAGCGCAGTACCTCCACCTCTGCAAGCTGTATTCAAAGGAAAACAAAACAAAAGAACAAATGTGGTTCTCAGTTGATTATTAGGTAATAAACCACTCTAAAATACAAAGACAATTTCTAAGTATAACAACATCTCAGTACACATTTTCCTAAGTTAATACAATTTATTTACATGTGGACCTGTGTAAGCAACTGCCTTGGCTGCTACAAAACAGGCTGCGTTCCAACCACAGCCCAGAAAGAAATGCTTTTTCAGTCCGTTACCTCTGCCTCCTTCCAATGGTTTCCCCACAAACTTTGCCTAACGAGCTCTCCAGACTTGCTGCAGGCAGGACACTTGGCTGAGTTGGTGTTCAGACTATATAGCTGCTGGACTTGAAAAAGTACAGTAAGATCTTAAAACAGGGAAACTCAACCTACAGCAGATAGCTAGTAGGACTTATTTATTGCAGCACTACAGTTAGGATCCATTAGAGTCTCCATTAAGATTAGTATATTAAGAACACTAAAGAAATGACAGATAATCTGTTATTTACCTGATGTTATGAACAGCGTAGCCAGTAGCATATACTTCCAGAAATGGAAATAAAAATTATAAGAAAGTTCTTGTTCTTTGGGTAACTGAAAAGCTAAAAAAATGTTTTTCTGACATCATTTTGGAAGATATTTCTGGCTATGCAACTTTATGTCATACAAAATACAGAGATTATAGGCCCCTTGGAGTAAAACTACCTGATAATAAAGGAAGATAATATACTATTTTTTTGCTGTTATTTTCTCTAGCTCTCGAGTTTAGACTTATCTGCTGTATAATGCCAGAACATTTTGTGTTACACAGTTCAGATATGTCTTCTGTGACTGATACAAAGCTTCTGTCAGTCATAAAAAAGCAGTGAAGCTGAGATTTGTCATCTCTTGCATGATACTTTAAGAAAGTTTATTTCCATGCACTGTGGATATTACTTTCTCTTCAGTGTTTGTTTAAAAACAGTCAAGGAATGATTCTTCAAGCCTTGTTTTACTAGACATGTTGCAAGAATTTAAGAACCAAAAGGTACATTTACTCCTCTGTCCTTGTTTCTGTGAGAACCAGTAGCACAAGGCAGTTTCAGCCTAAAATGGAACTAAAGAACCAGATATTTAGCTTTTCTGCCTTAAGGGGAACAGGAATATTTTAATAGGTGGTATTTCCCAAGCGAGAATGAAAATGCATAATAATGCATTTTATTGTTCACAAGCCAGAAGGGAAAATATCACTCTCTGAATATTCTGATCTTAAAAAGCATATTGGAAATTAAGCTCTCCAGCCTTGCCTTCCTGCCTCCAAGCAATCAGCAGCCTGGGGACTGTCTTAGTTGGAGGTCACACCAGTACTGCTGCATTTAAAAGCCAGTCTAATCCCTCACCAATTTATATTTTTTGGCTTTCTGAAATTCCTGTGGCTATGAGTTTTATAATTTATGTGTTGTTTGAAAAAGTACTTCCTTTTGTTGAGTTTAAGTCTGTTGTCTAATATTTTTGTATGACCCATGGCTCATGTTGTCAGTACATGTTGTCCCTGAAACTTCTCTCTGGCAACCTGATTTTATAGACCTCTATTGTATTTCCCCTTACTCTCTGCTTGAACAGTCATACCTTATTTAGGCTCTCTTCCCAAAAAAGCCATTCAATAATCTGATTTTTATTGCACTTTTCTGCAACTTTTCTAGCTCTACTCTATCATTTTTGTAATAGTGGGACCAAAGCTGCACACAGGATTCAAGAAATGGGCGTGCCATTGATTTCTTCAGTGGCATAATATTTTCTGTTCTGTTTCACTCCCTGTTCCTATTCTAACAATTTAGATGCTGCTGTTTGCTCTTTTGAACATCACTAGGTACTGAGCTGACATTTTCTGAGAGCATTCACAATCAGTTTAAAATCTTTTTCCTGAGGGTTATTAGGTAATTTGGAGGCTCTTGAAGTACACACACAGTTAAAATTGTTTTTCTCACATGCACTGAACTTAGCAGCATTGAATTTAATCTTATATTTAACTGCTTGGATGGTTGGTGTTGTGAGATCCATCTGCAACTTCTCGCAGTCCGCTTAGGACTGATTTTGCCATCTCGTTATCCACCTCACTTTTCATTTCTCCATCCGTAAACCTATCAATCTCTGTCTAATTTACCAGTACAGTTAAATTTTGTATTAATGCAACTTATCTGAGGTCACATTTTCTTGGCATAAATTGCTTCAGGGATTCCTTTATTGTACCTTGTTTCGTAGTGTTCCTTTGTCATTGTGTATGCTTGGTCTTTTGAGACCAGGACAGAAACCAGTAGACCTGTTTGGAACATTTTTTTTATTTTAATATTTTTTCTTTTTTTTTTAGCCTTAGACTCTTTTACTTAAAAATTTGAGTTGCTATTTTGTCAGACAGTATTATGAAATATAAAATAATAATAATATGTAATATAAAATAAAATAATAATATGTGTATAAAACCCCTTAATCTGTGAAATTGATAGAGCATTTGATAAAGAGGAAGTGAATTAAATAACAATAGACTGCTTGTCACAAAGCAGCTAAATGATGACACCAGAGGGTCTTCCATATACTGCTTCTTCCACCAAAGTTGTAGAAGTAATATAATGAAAAAGGCTGCAGCCTACCTCCCAGACATAATCCCCATACACAGACAAAATATTTATCAGAAGCTGTGTAACTTTACAACTTGTATTTGTTTCGTTCTTCATTCTTCACAAGAGCAAGAAGATGCTTGAATTATGACTTTGGATTTAAAATGTGCAAATATACCCAAATTCCATAACAATATGATTGTTCCAGTCAAAAACTTCTTCCAGATGTACTAGGACTTATCTGAAACATGCCTTTCATAACAAATCAAAATTTGCAGGAGTTTTTCAGAACTGAGATGTTCTTTGTTTGCTGTTCTTGCATCTGTTCTCTCCTTGTCAGCTCTGGAGAAATTTTGAAAACTTCTATATCTCCTTGATTCTGATGTAGATTATAGAGTGGGAGGTTTGGGTACTGCAAAAACAAAGCCGTTGCTTGCCTACACTATAATGAAAGATACTGCATGAAACATGCCTATCAGAAGTGACAGCTTTATCTGAAGCATTTGGGTTTATATTTAATTTTAGAGACAGTACTGATTATAAAATGAAGAGTTCAGTCCTAATGATATGTACGCATTCATTAGGGAAAACACTTTATTCACTGGCAGTGTTCCCTTCTGCATTGACATTTCTGAATCAAATAATAGCTATGAATTGTTGGGCCTGATAATCTTCTTGTTGGGCAAATTAGGAATAGCTCAAGAGAAATCAGTGAAACCAATATAATCCTAGTTTGTCTCTCTGTCTGTCTATGCATATTCCTATTCCTTTTTTTTTCTTCCTTTCTCAGTTCTACTCCCCACTACAATTTGCCTGGGGGTAATTTCGTATGCTTAAAACTAATAAAAAGAAATTCTCTCAAGTATTTCTAGGGAAAAAATATGTAGCACAACATCGAGAAGAGAGGGCAGTCTCATGTGGAGGCAAAGGAGATCTATGTTTCATTCTGCTCCAAACGGCCTTCCTCTACAAACAGCTGGGATTGAGCTTTTGCACAGGATTGGTTCTACCTCATCTTCCCTGTTCTATAGTGACTATTTTTTTCAGGGTTGATGATAAAGATTTTCACCCAGAAAGTGTTTTCACATGTTTCTGCACTGTAAATATCATGATTTTAACACAGGACACCTTTCTCTCCCCTCTTAATATACTCCTGCATGGTGCCCTAGTGTCCTCTTCTCTTTCACCATCTCTTTTTGCATGATTCCACGCTTCGTGCTTTTTTCTCAGCTCCAGTTCCTGGATTATATGGCTATAGGAGGATGCAATATTTTGTGTAAAAAAAAAACAAAAAAAAGGCAAAAAAGCAATTTTTTTTAATCAATCATACACGGAAAGAAGGGATGGAAATACAATTCTGGTACATCTTGAAATGTCAAAACCCACAACTGTTTTTGAAAGTCAGCAGGTTTTGAATAGCATAATTATAAAAGAAATTTCATAATTTTGAGAAGAGGGTAAAGATATTGAAAGAGGTCCTTGGACCTGATTAAATATGAATTGTTACAACTTCACTATCAACTATCAAGCATTTTCCATTGTTTTACTTCCTTACCTAAAGGGACTCTAACTCCAAACCTCCTGGTTTCTAAGGAAGGATGAGTACAGGGAAATTCTGAGCTCTAATCCATAATTTTATTACAAGATTCTAAATGCTAAGCTTCCTAATGAACACAGAGCTTCTCACACTAATGTACGAGGCTTCCTTTGGTTTGTTTTATCCTTCAACTATAAAGAACAAAAATTTCTTTTTTAGAAGATAAGAAACACAGAGGGCATTTTTCATCAGATCAAAAGGCTTGAAATACTTAATATTGTCCCTTCTGTGTCTGTAGAACTTTGTCTGTGAAACTGCAGACTTTTATAGGGTGCAGTTACTTTCTTCTGTAGTAGGATAGCTTCCCAAAACATCCTTCCAGTTTTCCATTTTAGAGACGTCTTGGACGCATAGATTCTGTAGCTGCTAAAGCTATTTATTGTTTTCCTGGATGTGGGTTATGTTTCTTTTGTTGCCTGTAAGAAAGCAGTCATGGAAAGAGATAATATCTTCACTTAATATTTATGAATGGGTAGTTTTCTTTTAATGGTGAAATCAATACTTGTTCCTAGAACAGTTTGTTTTACTTCTATAACAGAACAATGAGCAGGATTGCCAGATAGCTTTTCAGATTCCATAAATGAAAAAATATCTGCTTATTAGCTCTTTCTTTATCTAGCCTTTTGTATTATGTTCTTGAGCCAGTTACACAGTGTTCAAGAGAACTCATTGAGTATGTCTCTAGTTTTACCATATTCTTCTCCTTGATTGTGCAATTCATTTTAAAATCTATTCCATATTTCATTGAAGCTTATACATATAGATGTGGTTTTGGATGTGTGCATCTGTGTGTGTGTTTATTTATGGAATTGTCAGTCCGCAGAGAATTGCCTGTGACGTAGACAGATTTATTTATCTGGTTATTTGGAGTGTAGTTTCAAAATAATTGCCAGGTGAGACTGAGATTTTATTGCTAGTCCTCTCTATTTCACAGCTTTGCTGGAGTGGTTTAATTATCAGCTATTAGAGGTGATAATTCATGCACCAAATCTGAAGAGCACTTTAAAAAAAAAACCCTCAGTGCAGCATCAGTGCTAGAGAGAAGAGTTCTGCTTGCTATTTATACCCCTGAAACTTGTTCTTACTGTAGCCAATAAGCCACATTGTAGCGCTGCCTCTTTGGGACTATTTTTTTTTGACATTTTGTCCTTTCAGCTGTGCTTGTTGCCTGTGATCTTGTCAAGGTGGCTGGTAGGCTCTTCAATACTGCAAGAGGTGCTGCAGCGGAGACACAGACACACTGCTGCAGGGCCTCGTGGCTCACGTCACCCATCCAGCCACCGAGGTGCTGTGCAGAGGATGCTGCTGAGTGTGCCTTCAAAATACAGACCGTGTAGTGCTAAGGGTTTACATAGGGGCTGCATACCAATGCTGTTTCTCAGTCTTGGTGCACACATACAAAGTGCTGATCCTTAAAAACTCCCTCAGAGATAAAGTACTTGAGGAAGGTGTGTAGCCGAAGCTGTTGGATATGGGGAAAAAACAGGGGAAACCGAGCCCCATTAGAAGATCGTCATGAGGAATATGTATGAAAGCGCAGAAATATGGCCGTACTTTGAAAAATATTTTTAAATCATGGCATCAAGGTCTACACATCCTCTGTAGAACCATGTCAGTCCAATGTTTATGTTTTTATATAGACATAATGCCATGATCTTATGGACATAGTCCATGTCTGTTGTGAGGTGTCGACAGTATCCAGTATACTAATGAGAGAATACATGTGAATAATTACCATTTTTTTGTTAAACAAAGCAGACTGTCATTGTAGCCAAGACTCCTCAAAACAGGATTGTTCAGGCATCTTGGTTTTCTTTTGTTTATTTGTATTAAGATGTATGTATCCTGAAGCTCCACAATGTTCCCATTCTCTTCTCTTGTTTCTAACTCGTGTTCTTTCTCTGCTTTTCTCTGTTTACAAAACAAATAGAAAAAATTGTTCTGAGAGCTAAGAATCAGGGGGATAGTCTTAGTATATTACAATTACTGCAATTAAAGTGCTTTCTGTGTTAAAATAATAATGCTTTGCATTACAAAATATTTTACCTGGACAAAATTTAGTATTTTGTCTCTGTCATAAGAATTTTGATGGAAACTTATCTAAGCATATAGAGTAATCAGATGATATTTATAGTTAATATCTTAAGATTTTAAAAGTTCTATGAAAGATGTCTTCCATTCTAGGATTCCACTCTGTAAAAAAAATGCTGAATTTGAATAGTCTAAATAAGAGGGCAACCCCTGAATTGTGTTGAAGTTTCAAATATTCAAAAAAATAAGAGAGAAAGAACACCAAAACAAGATCAAGAACTACAAAAGCAGAAACCGTTTATATTTACACAGTAAAACATTTTAATTAGGAAAAATAAGATAAAAACTAACATAGTGGGAATAGAATAAAGAAGATATATAGAAAGTAAAATATTTTAAAAGACTAGGAAGAGAAACTAAATGTATTATTTATATAAAAAAGGGAACTAACTAAAAATAACAGAGGCTAAAAGGTGACATGACTTCAGTTTCAGCTTTGTTGATATTAAATATTAAGCGTTACTAATTTTTTTAAATCATACACATCTAAAACTCAGTTCCCTTATGATTTTCTTTGGTTTTTCCCATCCTAAAATAATATGACATATCCTATCTGACTCAATCATTTCTTTTATCATATTTTGAACTATTATTTAAAATAATACTCCCTATTTCTCAGTTTCCAGAGTCACAGGCAGTGAAACTGGTGTGTCACCATTTATTTATACTGCTGACTAGCATTGGAGAGAAAGAGACTGCACCAAATGCTTAATGCTGCTTCAGTGACACCAGTGACTCCATCATACTAGAGTGGCAGTTGTGAGAGCTATTGACAGATCAGAGGAAGCACCACAGTTGACACATTTGTGTAGCATTGCTGAAGACAATGAGGCAAATTATGCCCTTGACATTAAGCATAAATTACATGCTACAGATTTTGTTCACATAGCAGAGCGCAGACTTAGCTAAAAACCCTATCAGATGATACTGGTTTAAGTGTGTTGTACAGGGGTAGGGTAAACAGAAGTAGAGGAAAAGGAAGGAATTTTTGGGGTGCTTATAGATAAAAATACGGTTTTATTGACTCATTTTATCTCAGATGAGAATGTTGGGAGGATTTCTAGCTTAGCTCCTTATTGCAGCAGATGGGGATACCAGCTGCTTGTTTCCTTCCATCCTGACAATCTGGTTACATCAGTTTTCTAGCAGCTTGCATGTCGAAGGCTTTAATCACAAAGAAAGAGGCTAGAAATGTCCTTTCTTTAGAAAATAGAACTGAAGTTAGAAATCTGTTTTCAGCTTTTCTTCCAACTGGGTCATTGGTAGTGATGATAACCACTAAGGGCATAGGCTGACTTAGTTAACAGCGAAGCAACCAAAGCATGCCATGGACATCTCACTCCTCATTAAGCTCTGTGTAGTCCTCTTCTCCTACAAAATAGAGATGACCATCAGTCCAGGAGATTTCACACCAGCCCGGGACAGGACAGCTCTTGTACCTTTAAGTTGCACCTTGCAAGTTTGCTCAGTTTTATAAAATTTGAGGATTTTATTTAATTCCAAGTTAAGGTAGTTGGACAACATGAACTGTACAGCTCATGCTATGAATCTCTTAACCTAAAATTGTAATGGCAATTTATTCAAAGACAGCACTGACGTTAAATTGCAGCACTGATGGCTGTGACTCCCTAACCAATTGTCTTGAGAAACTTTCACTCTCAAATGAAGAAGGATTTTTCCTAGCCTCATGAGGCAAAGTCTAGATTATATCGAATGCGTGAGAAGGACAAGATGAATTACTGAAGGATTTTGAAGAGTGAAAGAAGAAAGAGACAATGAAAGAATTTCAGGAAGCTAGATAGTCCCATTGAGAGCTTCTTCTCTGTCTGGAAACAGAAAAATAAGAAAAAAAACCCAACTGCAACACTGTATTTTCTTGCAGCTCTATGGAGTAGAATTTTAAAAGATTATAGGTGAGGTCTTGAACCCTTCTTCAGCTTCCCATTTAAAATACAGTGAATAGTGTAAGGAGTGAAAGCTGAAAGGTTTGTTTGATGAAATGCTTTCTGTAGGACCTTTGCAGAAATGGGAGGATGTGCAGGAAATAAAGCATGAACTGCAGTAAGAGGAAAGACAGTTAAGTCAGTTATCTACTGATATGAAGAAATCTCTGTCCGTCTCCTTCATTGCGTTCTCTTTTCCTGCTAAGCAAGACATTCTAATCTAACTTTGCAGTACTTCATGAATTAAAAAAAATAAAAATTCTCTTTCTTTCCTCCCGTTTTCTAAACATTTATCTGGGATAAAGCGTCTGAGGTCTGCTTTTTGGAAGTTCTGTGGATTCACTGTCACAAGTTAAACTGACAAAATCTGTTCCTTTTACATGGCAAATGCTATATAGTGCTGTATCTTCCGAAAATATCAGGTGTTAGGTGCCTTAGAATGGGCGCTCAAGGCTGGTGCAGATTTTGACCTTGATACCTCTGTGCTGCTGCTGCAGTGTGTTTAGCTACCTGGTATAGACCACCGCCTGGAACCGCAGGAGGAAAGCAGCAGTCCTCTCTCCAGAAAATGTTTGAATAGTGTGCAGCATGGGGCCACAGATTAAACAACTCTCCCTCTCCACAACACTCTGCTTCATCTTCTACGAGAAGTATATCGGGCTTTAACTGGATGAATGCTACTTCTACGAGCACAGAGTGAGTGCTAATTTCTGAGGGGGCTATTGGTAGCCTCTTTAGAGCTGTAGTAAATAATGACTAAGTCCATGAATTACACAGAGAGTTAATGCACCGAGCCTTGTGTTCTCTGTATGCCCTATCTTGCATCGCAGCAGGTCTGCTCTGTGCTGTATTAGTCTGCTGTTTCAAACGATGTTCAGGCAGTCTTTGAAGGAGACCATGAAGAATCTCACAAATGCTGTGTTCTGTTTGATGCATCCCAAAGTGTAGACAGTTGCCCAGAATTTGACTGAACTATTTGAACATCCTTTACTTTTTCTGCCTGGGAAGAAATCTCTTGGGAGCTGCTTTGCAGCAGAGCTAAGGTTGATTTTCTTGGGCTGTTACACCACTTCCAGTTCTAACCTGAAGCGGGAAACATGTTACTGCATGAAAAATTGGGGATGCTTTCCAAACACTCTCACTAGCAGAAACGTGCAATCTGAGCTCAGATTAGATTCCAACCACTCTGCTGGTTTGTCTTTGCGAAAGATTTGTGTCTGTGAAAGATTTGTCTCTTCTCCTAGCGTGATAAATCACAACAAAGGACAACACAGTCTCCAAAAGCAGGGTATACCTACGTATAGAGTGGGAATCATCTTGCCTAACTTGATCAGTTAACTATGTTCTCCAGGCAGGTTGTCTACCTTCCATCTGCAGCCAAAGGAGAGAGAGGAGCATTTCTAAGGGCTGATTCATCCTATTCTGAGTGTCTAATGCAGCTGAGTGAATTGCCCTCTGGATGTGCCTGCCTCTCACATTTTCTCCCTGCACAGACTCTAGAAGGAACCTAGATAACCAGTTCAGACTAGACATTTTTCAGATGAATAAGGATAAGTGAGATGACTCCTATCCTCAGGTGTGTGTCTGTGTGAGAGAAAAAGTATAGGTGATGAGAGAGATAAAACATAGGCGCAGTCTGAAAACAGTGTGAGGGTTACCTTACCATCCTCACTGTATGTGTCTGCACGTCTAGTGTCTGCATGTGTTCTTGTTTGTGTGATTTTCCTTTACTCCAGCATAACTACAAAAAGGGTTTCAGAGCAAATGATATTTCCTATCAGCAACAAGTGAAACTTCCAGCAGTTGGATACTGCTAAATATCCAGCTATAGGACTGCCACTTGCTTGGAAATCTCAGGAGCAATACTTCAAAGCACAGGCTGGCATCTTGGTGCATGGGGCCTTAAGGGTTCAAATGGTTTGGAAGTGAATATCTTCCATTATTCCTTCAATTTACACATGAAATTGATTTTATTGGATGTATTTGATTAGGAGACACAAGTGTTTCCTCAAGGAGTATAAATAATCATGCTACTGGAAACAGGGTAGATGTAATGATCTATAAAGCCAGGAAGTGGTGGCTGAATGTTAGCAAATTTTACATAACTGCAGTTATTTTACGAACTTTTGATTCCGGTAATAGGTCATGGTAAAGCAAGATAAAACATTTTGAAATGACAGTTTGGGTGAAATTTTGGTGGATGCCAAAACCCGTCATTTTCAGAAGTACATTTCTAGCCTTGAAATCTATTAATATTTTGTGCTTGAAACCTAGAGACATTGCTTCCGCTGACTGATTAATAATTTTCTTTGAAATGTTAACATTTATTATTAATCACTGCTCCCTGTTTAAAAAACACTTTTTCTCCTTCAGTTATGACAGAGCAAAGCTTAGAACTATTACAGTGAGGCGTGTTGTCTTCAGCAGCTTTAATTGCTCAGTGGTGACGTGTATGTACACACATGATGGAGTGTATATACACAGACAAATGAAGAAGTATAAGCTGCTAATGAACTCTGTGGCCTGAATAACCTGCAAGGCACTGTGTGGGGATGTCACACCACCTGGAGCAAACTAGGTGATCCCTGCAGTGTCACTTCTTCATGTGCACACCACTTCTGTGATGGCTCTCTTGACCGTGTTGTTAGCTTAAATGTTCTGAAAATTAAAAAAAATTGTTTTTCCTTCCCATTTTATAGGGCAAGCAATGGGAACTTCAAATGCCCACTTGTTAGGGGTTCTCATAATGTCCTTTAAAGCCCATCAGCTCTCCTAAGGCTGCATGAAGAAGCCAGTCTCAGAGGTCAGTTTCAATCAAACCTTGCATCCAATGATAGAAAAAAAGTACTGCATCATCCAAAAAATAGGCAATTAATCTCCCCTAAATTTAGTAGGTAAAAGTTGGGCTTCTGGTCCCAGCCTGTCAGACAGACCCTTTTGTGGTCAGTGGAGAGCGACATGTTTTTCCAGAGACTGATTTAGTAAGACAAGTCGTCTGCATGCCGTTTCTTTGTCATAAAATTGTATTCCAATTTTTGAGATAGAAATAATTTTTTTTAATCATAGAAGTCTACCAGTTCTAGGTGCAGGATGCTAAGCTGATGACAACCACTCCGAAACAAATGAATCAGCCCAGTGTTAGCACGGTCTTATATATACAAGACTTAGAGCAAAGGTCTTATATATATAAGACTTAGAGAAGCCAAAGTTTCCAAAGTTTCAGTGCTACACAAGATCTTCAATCAGATTTGCAGAACTAAACCATAGGTAATTAGAATCTGAATTATCTCATTGTTTAATATTCAGAACAAATTGTTCTTTTCTCTTCTGTTTAGATTTCCAGCTTTTGGGGAAAGGGACTATTGTCTGCCAAGTCCAAAATCAAGCATAATGTAGCAGGAAAAGTAGAATATTCTACAATAAAAAGTTTATACAGTAATTTATTTGGAAGGTTTTTGGTTTGGAGAAGTGTCATTGTTTACATGTCTGTTTCTATTCATATAAAAACACAAAAACTCAAGAAAATATTAACCAGAATGGAGACTCCTTCCATAGGAACTGGTATTACTCTGTGTGGTTGTTACACTTATAGTCTAAATGGTGTATGTAATTCCAGTTGCTGTGGTAACAGTAACTTAGAATTTCCAGATTTCTGTGTACTTAAAATCTCAACCTGAAAATCAAGCTTATTTTTAGAAAAAAAGTCCCAAAACAAAGGAAGACAAACAGATGTGTTGAACATAGAAATTTCACAAATATTAATCACTTTACTTGAATGTCCCAGAGCAAAATTGAACAGCTTAACTCCATTAACTTCCCAAATAGAAAACAAGCTGCATAGTGGGAAATCGGAGTCTTGCACTTCTTCACAATGCTAAACTTAAGGGGTTCACTGATCCCAGTGTCACTTGCTTTGGAGAGTCTTGACCTTCACCCAGGAAGACGAAAATAACTCTTCCCTCATATCAGCTGAAGGCAATAGTGGCTGCTCAGGGCTCAGGCTGTGCCATGCCCTGGGTCCCATGCTGGAAATCACTAACTGCTGTCTGCATATGTGTGGAGTTATTTCTGACTAACTCTGAACCAGAAACATTCACAGCATTTTACTTTGTTCTTCTCCCTCAAAATCTTCCTTCTCATTTTCCCTTTCTGTTCCAACCTATCTTATTAAAAAGCAGACTGCTGATCCGCTGGAAATGCTTCTGAGGAACAGGGTCCGTGCCACTGCTTCTTCACACTCCTGTGGCTATCTGCCTGAAGCCTTGTGCTCCCTTTCATGTTATACCTCATTTCTAAGCTTTTGAGGGTGTTTGTCATGTCCATCACAAAGTGTTATGAACTCCTTGTCCCTGGCTAGAATTTTGAGACAATATGGATGTAAATAATGAACGTCTTTTATGTTTACAGAAAGGCACTAATCTTCTGGTGGTCTTCAGTTCCAGCATTGTCTCATCCATCACTCTCTTAGCTACCATCATGTTTAAAACCAAAACCAACAGAAAATCCAATAACCAGCAAAACCATCTCTGATAAATAGAATGACACAACCCTCACTGAGCCACCAGAAAACTAGCCCATAGTTTTTTCTGAGTTTCATCTATACTTAGCATTTTTGCCATGACTAATCCATTCTTTCACTCTAAATTTGCCATGACAAAATGACACGCCTGGATCTTTATATTGAACACTAAACATAGCTAAACCCTTCACACGTGCTATCAGGAAGCTACTAGGTTTCAACACCAGAAAGGTCATGCCAGAATGGTCAGAATACAGAAGAGCCTGGGATAGAAGGAAGTGACGTATTGTTATGCAGAAATCACCCTTTTCCCTTGCTGTGTATGAAATTACAGTGTCTATGTGCATCATTCTCTAAAATAAGACCAAACCATACGGAGAGATTTTAACCTCCCTCCTATAGCAAAACTGCATTAGACTGTAGTAAATCTCACCATCTTTAAGTCTTGCAGTTACTGCAGTTATATGTCCAAACACTTTGCAGTATTTTTTGCCTATTGCTTAGCTGTTTTTGTCAGTCTTATGCACAATTCTTTAAGAATAATTCCACATCAAACTCCTTATACTTAAACTGGCAAACAACAGGAGGACGATAATATTTAACCTCTTACACACACACGACAGAAAGTCACGTACAATAAATAAATGTGGTTACTTGGCCATCCATCTGTTGTATTTTTCCAGAAAAATGAAAACCATGATCCTGGACACTTCTGTGGTTGCTTGATTTGACATATGTTCCCAGTTTCTGTGAGAGAAGGCAAAGTACAAATGAAGTTGATTAGCTCCTCTCCTTTGCCAAGTCCCTTTCTGCTCAGACTATGGAGCAAAGAAGCTCTACTCCTAATACATAACAGAATACCCAAGCCAGACTTTTGCAATGTGCAAATGTGCAATGTGCAAAAGTCTGGGCCTTTTTTACAACCTTTCGCTTGATCAAGCTTCTGTGATGATAACAAGAAAATAAATCACCTCTGGTAACTATGAAGTATGAGATAAACCTGCCTAGTTTGTACAGCAATGCCAAACAAGAGCACAGCTTGATGTCTTCTCTGCCTTGGAGATACTGTCAGCTCCCACCAGGACTGTGTGCCTTGGTTGCAGCCCCTTGTGTGATGTGCTGTGCTCCTCCACAAGAAGACCACCTTTCCCTACTGGCTATAACCGCTGCTGGGTGATGCACTCATTTTGTATCTTCTGATAGCTTGGAAGACTTATAGCACTTTCAAAATGTGCTCTCACAGATGGTTCATTGGACAAGTCTCCCACCCTGGCTCACGAGCATAGAAGAAATTTATGTTTCCTACATTTTTCCTATAGTTGCTCAACAGAGGTTAGGACAGAGGCCCAGGCATGTTCTAAAGGTTCACTAATGTTTTCCATATCTGTAGAAATAGGGCCAAGTCTGAGTCCCTTTGCAGACCATGGTGAAACTCACTTTTACTATTGGGACAGATACTTGGCCTATGTTCCTTAGTTTGTGTTGTTTTATCTAGTAGTCCCTCGTGCTTGAGGAATAAACCATTAAGATTAGATGTATATACGCCCTAAGGAAGAACGGCAAGTAACTCAGGATAAAGAGAAAAAGAAGAAAAAAAGAAACCAGCCCTAAATCACTTTACCATGGCGTTGACAACCCACAGAGGAGAGAAACGGGGTAGCTGTGCTGTACTCTCAGTCCCGGAGGAGGTGGTGAGGGAATCTCAGCAGCAGGCTTGGCAGGCTCCGCACCGCTGTGAGGCAGGGTGGAGCAGCCTGCGCCGGGTCACACAGTGAGTGGGACAAACTTGTAAACTTCTTCCCCCTTCAGAGCATACCAAACCAGTGAAAGCATGCATGGCCTTAAGCTCAGCTGTCCATTGAAATGAAATACTTTCTGCGATAGCTTGCTTTGCGTTCTTCACTTTTATTTCTTTTCCTGATGGTAAGTTTCAGCTTAATAAAAAATAATTATTTTTATTTAGATTGCATAGTATGCGATCTTATCAATACCCCTTCTCAAGTGGGTACGAGAACGGCGTAGGTCCAACTTAACTGGCCTGCTCCTGTAAGACATCTAAACTGAGGTCATAGTTGTGCAGCAGAGCAGCAAAGCCAAGAACAGGCTGTGGGGCAGAGAGCTGGTAACTCAGGAGGTAGCACTCTGAGGCTGCCAGTATCCATCTCCCCGTTAGCACGCTATCTATCTGCTTTGCTGAAAGCTACAAAATGGGGTTGGTTTAGTTTCTACAAAGGACCCTCTGTTCCTTCACATCTTGATTAAAGTACTGTAAACTGGGGGCGAGGGGAGAGTGGGTGGGTGGGTGTGTTGGGGGTTTGGTTTGGTTTTTTTACTTGCATAGATTATCTTTTCTTTGGAGCTGTATCAGCTCACTCTACAGTGCCAATCCCGTTTTAAGAGGTGGTCGCCAGGAATACAATGGAGGATGTCTGCTACTCCTAGGCTTGATTTGTCGCCTTCATTTGCCCAAGTAGTCGATCCTATCACCCAAATCAACGATGATGGTGCTGCAGAGGAAACTAGGAAGAGAATTTTTAGGGTTTTTAGACCATGGTCAGACTCATAAGCTTCAAGACGGCTCGTTCCTCCAAAGGCATCATTCTCTGAGCTTGACTAGTGAACTTAGACACTCTGTCCTGGATCAGGGAGGGAAGTCTGCCCTATGTGTAAGGCTTCTCAGAAGCCTTATCCCCAGCCACCTGGGAAGGTGTCTCAGGACGCTGGTTGTGTGTCCACAGACCCATGGAGCACTGCCTGACCCTGAGCTGCAGCCCCTCTGTCTTCACTGAGTTACTGTCATCATTACTGCCATAGTGTGCAAGTACTTCAGTTAGACATGCGTGGGCTGTAGAGTATGTGAAGCTTTTATTTTTCTTTCTTTAAATGTGCATGTTATTTTGTGTTCCTGTTCGGGAAGGCAGATGGAAAGATTTGTGCCTTGCACTTGAAGCTGAATGTGCTGACGTTTATTGTAGACTCTAGAGACTTTAGGGGTCTTGACTGTCTGAGACTAAGCTTCAAGGAAGTCCTTGCCCAGACAAGATTTGCTTCCTCAGTGAAAGTTCTAGGAGAGAGCAGGGCTGTTGTCAGGGAATGAGACCTCAGATTGGACTTGCCTTTCTCTCTGAAGACCGTACAGAGCAAAGACCACAAATGAAGTCAATATGCCCAGAATCAACCCTGCATATCCCATTTAATTGAGATGCTGTTAATGAAGAGTCTTTCTTTTCTCTCTGCTGATGTGCTGCATCCCAGCAATGTCATCTCCACTGTGACTGATATTTCTATGAAAGCAACACATTTCCTTGGACCAGGAACATCCGCTATCAGCTGAAAGCAGGCAGGGATATAAATTGTGGAGATTTTCTTATCACTTACACTTGTGATTTTGTTTTGCAATGTGTGTCTCTCGAAACAAGCAGAGGGATTAATTTTCGTATTTGAAAAGATTTACTACCTGCAATATTGTATTGAAGTAGTAATATTTTTTGACCACTCCTGGAGTGAGTGTTTCAGTTCATATTTTTAAAGACTGTGAGAAAGCCAGAAATCATGGCAATAAAATAAAGCTATTTGTTAGTCAGAGCAGAATGTTATTAATAGGAATATATCATGGATAAGCAAATAATTCAGTCACTATACTAAAGAAACATGCCTGTGCCAAGGGCAGGACTTAGGCTTTTTTACTGAGATATTAGAGTTTTTTATTTCATGTTCGTTATGCACCCGTCTACAGCAATGTTGAAACAGGAGTCCACATTTCCTGTGAAGATGGACATGGAAATGGGCATGGGGACGGAAATTCATATCACATTAATGCAGCCATGCTGCAGCCATGTCAAGACAGGCTGTTTTTATAGTATTAAATGAAGTGGGCCACAGCTTATTCTATGCCCCTTGGGGCAAACAGCATGATGTAACCTGTCTGCATGGCTGGCGCTTTGACCATCACAGAATAGGGTGACTTCTGGGTACCTTTCCTGGGCTTCAGGTTCCCCCCAGCACTGCCTGGGCACAGTGTGGGACAGCACTGGTTGGCCCAGGCTAAATGCCAGGTAAGGGCAGTGTCGGCACTGGACAGCAATGGGCAGCCTGTGACAACCTCCTGTTTGGGCCCTTGGCCCTCTTCCCTGTGCTGATATAATTATTTTTAAATGGCCAATGTAGTGGATATTGATTTCTGAATTTGTTTGCTGTTTGCCAGCAAGCAAAGCTACTGAACTTGTGCTTCACTTGCACCCTTTTTTGCATCACTGGTGTCAATATATATGTTATATCTTGACATTCAACATGTAAATTCATACGTAATTTAGAACAGTTTATGTACTGGAATTTACTTTCAGCCACAGTTCTAAGATAGATATTTACAAGAGCCACTTTTCTAAGAAAATTTAAGTGTCCTCCCACAATGAGTGGAAAAAGAGAGACATATGCAGAGTCCTCAGAGGTGAGTAAAAATAAGTTGGGCTTTTGCTCTAAAATAATTGTCTGAATGAGCTTATCCTTCCTGATCAACATAACAGAGAGCATAGGGGGAGTAACACAGTTAGCTGAGGTTAACCACACATCCTGGGATGCTGAGCATCCCTCATTGCTGCTTTTTCCAAAATTAGATTCACAGCATAATTGCTGTTAGTCACATTTTATGTACCATATTTCAGTTTACTCTTATTTTGCACTTACTGGGTCACATTGCCAAAATGAGTTAATAAACCACAATTCACAGCCCAATGTCTCATGTACAGCTCCAGATGAACTGCTCTGCTCTGACACTTGCCTTTGGAATCTTTAGTGTAGTTTTCCCAGTGCAAATAAATTATACAATCATAGAATAGAATCATAGAATGGTAAGGGTTGGAAGGGACCTTACAGATCATCTAGTTCCAAACCCCCTGCCATGAGCAGGGACACCTTCCACTAGACCAAGTTGCTCAGAGCTCCATCCAACCTGGCCTTGAACACTTCCACGGAGGGGGCATCCACAGCTTCTCTGGGCAACCTGTTCCAGTGCCTCACCACCTTCCTGGTGAAGAATTTCTTCCTAATATCTAAATGAGGTTGCTTATGTGAAACAATGTTCCCCAGAGGGAAGAAAAGGTTCACAGTCAGACTTTTATTTTATTGTATACACTCAGCGCGAAACACATTGCTGAAGAAAACAGTTTTTTTATTTTCCTTCAGAATTTCTAATTGTACAATATTTAATTCTATACCGTCTAGTCTAGTTATGCATGTAGCACAATTATTTAGGCAAAATACTAAACCTGAGTATAAAGCATAAAACAAAAATAGAAAAGAGTGATTCTGATAGCAGGAAAAATATTTCAAAAGGTGTTTCACACACTCTGTAAAATACTCTTGTAGTGTTGTGTGTGATGAGTATGTGTGTGATTAGCTGGATTAGATCTCCTGTGATACAAGAGGATATTGTTCAAGTCAACTGTATGAAGCCACATCTCTAAATTGCAACATTAAAATTTCCTGTGGTGGTACCATGAAGAAGATAACCAGCTTAACAAGACTCCATAGTATTCTCAACCGTATCACCTTTGACATTACTGACATAACTGCATGTCAGCCATTGAGACATTTCTTTAAGTTTCCCTGCGTATGCATGGGTGCGATTTCTGTGTGTCTTCTTTTATCCAAACACTGTTTGCATTATGAGTCTTATGAAATCCTATGGATTCCAAAGTAATGCAGTTAATAGGATTAATAAAGACTGCCATGAAATTGACATTTTTTACTGGCTTGAAACCAGTTTTATAGATTTCCACTTTATTTTTATGTCTGGCACTTCCCACGGCATGATGGATAATGTTACAGTGACAGTAAATAGAGCCGGCAGTAGAAAGACTCCTCGTGGAAAACAAGACTTAGTCGCGTAGCTCATCTGTTGGATGCCTCTCCAGAACTGGCTCCAGGTTGTAATCTTCTTGCTACTATAACCAAAGGGTCATGTGGACTATGCGTAGCTGGATTTTACCTCACAGATTTAGCCTACGCAGAATCACAACAGTTGTGCAAAAGTGATGCTTATTGCAGTCCTCTGAAGTTTTTTTAATACGTTTTGACTCTGTGGGGCGTTTGACTTCAAATTTGTTTTCCAATAGTCATCCACAATGGTTGCAAGTGTTTCATTTGCAGCAGCTGCAAACCAAACAAATAAACCAGTTACAGAGAATACAGAGGTCCTGATATTGGGCAGTAAAATAATAATAATAAAAATCATATGGGAGAGGCTGCCCACCTTTACAGTCTGATTTTACAGGAAGACTTACTTTGCAATAGCCAGCCAGGTCAAACTGTATTGCCTGTACCCAGGTGTCTGGGCATCAGAGTAATGAGTGCCAGGGAAACACTGAAAATTCATAATAACTTGCAGTGCAAATAGAGGATAAGAAAAAAACCCAAGAGCATATTTTCAGTAATCCCATTCTGTATTACTTGCTGTAGGGCTGCCTGAACGAGTCTGCTTGGGAGGTTGTAGCTGCCAGGACCACGGAGAAGTAAACCTAAAATCCTGCAGAATGGAGTAGATTGCAGATATCTTTGTGAAAATGCTTATTTGTTCCTCATAGAATGATGGCTTAACTGAAAGGTCCTGGAAATAAATGAGTATACTTCTCTTTATTACACCTGGTTGTGGCTCAGCAGACAGGATGCCACCTACATGTAATCCCAAGGCTAGCATTAAAACACAGTTGAGGAAAGCTCAGTGTACCTGTGTGTAGAAACGATATGATGATTCACACACTGGATCGGCTATGTTTTACAAAGTTCAGCTCATGACCTTCTCAATGCAAATATGATGTGATGTAAATGCACAAGCCATCTACATTAAACCTAGAATTTAGTCATTTTACTTTCATCAGCAGGTTTGATGTGTTTCGTCAAAGTGCGTGAGGAAGATGCACATGGCTGCAGAGTGCTGTGCTCTTCCCGAAGGCACAGCTTGCCAAAGACCTCCCACTCTCAAGGTCTGAGAGCAGCTTGTAGGATTCATGTCTTAGTATAAATCCCCAAATGAGCTTGAAATACTGCAAATTTGCTTTTCAGGGGTATTCTTCTTGATTAAATTCATCTTTTTTTTGACATTGCTACAAATAACCTCATTTACTAGAATTAATGGAAAACAAAGACTGAAGAGGTGTGAATGTAGAAACCTAGGCAGTTAACAAGGTGAATATATGCCTTCTTACAGGGGGAATTTCTCTGTGAGATTCTCTGAACTGTAGACCTGGTTAAGTAATTAATCTTAAAGGTTATCTAGGTTTATTTGTTCTTTTCATTGCCCCCTCTACTTATTCCCAAAGAATATTTGACATTTGAGAAGGACTTCATTTTAATGAAAATTGCTGGGCAACATTCTGAACAGATATACATTGCTGCACATCTAAATTAGCTCCATTTACATTTTGTATATTCTTATATTACCTAGATAAAAATGCCATCTACTTCTATTCAACTGCAAGCTTGACTTTTTCTTCAGTACAGGCTAATGTAAGTTTTCCAAAGAGTCTGGGGAGATGTTATACTGCTTTAAGCCCCACCACCCCCCACCAAAACACTGCAAATGGCCTTCTAAATCTGCATTGTTCGTATATTAAAAGAATCCTTTCCCATGGATCATCTCAATTATTTGCAGTCACAGCCACAGAATTTTCAGTATTTGTGATGTATCCTCACCAGATACTCATAACTTGCGCCTGATTACTGAATGATCTTGCATCATTTTTCTTTTGATATTAATTCCATTACAGTGTCATTTTCAGTAAGATCACAGGAAGTATTAGCATATACACAGTCGCAAATGTAAGCTTTTCTGCTTCCAAGCCACGTATTAATTAGTTATTCAAATTTGATTTTGTTTATGTTTTTCCTTATCACTATGGCATATTTAAAGGAGCAGAACAATTAAATACAAGTAGTAGAGGTTCACAAGTCACTGATGCTTGTTAGACTACCAGTTTTGTCTAAATAAAAGGCAGGTACAATTATTTAATTGGATTTAGATGAAGTGGTACTGAAAGGAACAGGTTAATGCAATCTAGTGATCAAAAATCTCTCTTAGATCATCATTTATTAGCAGTCTCCGTAGATTTTTTTCACTATTAGTTCTAGCTACTGTTTTGCTAAATTTGTTTTGAAATTTGTGATTTTTAATTTCCTGTAGTTAAAGTCACCGTCTGATAAGCACTCGTCTTTGAAAATAATGCGGGTGCCATATGCGGTAGAGGCACTGCAGAAGCTGAGAGGGATTCCCAATAGTACCACAACCAAAGAGAGTGCTTTTCTCAGGTAAAGTGGTTTGTATGATGACACTGTAGACCGAGTGTTTTTCATTTGTGAGCAGGATTTTGGAGAGTTGGGAAGGGGAGACAGAGGCCTGATGACAGAGCACTTCTTTGGGATGGTGCTCTTCAGCCTTTGGCTGGTCACAGCTCATAGCTGCAGCATATAAAGGTGAGGAGTGAAAGCAGGTGGCTCCTTCACTGCTGGGACTTGCTGAGCAGAGAGCAAGGAGGAGCTTTGTTCTCACATGGGGGGAAAAAATAGTCCTCTCTTTGAAGGTAAGTTTGATTGTTTTTACGAATGTTTTGTGGTCTACTTAGGGTTGAAAAATGCAAAATAATTTGTTTGGGTTTTCTTTACCCCCTAACTTGAACACTTGCTCATTTCTTTTGTGAATAGCATGGAGAGATCTTATTTATCTGATGTGAATTCTCAAGTCTCTGGGGAAGGTTTCTCTTACCTAGTATCTTATGTCTGCATTTGAGAGAAATAGATGACATACAGAGAAGTAGGATAGACATACATGCTCGTACACTTCCTACCCACTCTCTTAGTTTCCTACAGTTGTCAGTGTGGAGGCTTTCTGAACCTGATGTGGCTCCTTTAGGGGCTCTGCAATTTGCTACGAAGGGAATGGAAAGCCACCACCTCATTTGTGTTTAGTCCAGCTTCTTTATGCTCCTGAACTCTTGCAGTGGAATGAAGAGTGAACAGTCATTTCCTAACCACCCATACCAGTAATGACTGTATGCATTGTTGTATTCTGCAGACTGGATACATGCAGTTTATTCAGTCATTCCTTACGTAGAAGTGATTTTCCATTATGTTATTTGCAGAATTTTTCCTGGTTTTACAGTCTTCTTTTTACTTTTTCAGAACTGGGGGCAAGTGTAAAACATAATACCTGACATGCAGGCAAACTATGGATTTATTCAGCAGCATCATTAGATCGTCTGTCTTGGTCTCTACTCCTCTCCTAATAATTCCTACTATTTAGCTGGCTTATTTGATTACCATTAATCAGTGAGGTGATAGATCCATGAAATTACCTATTATAACCCCAAGATCCCATTATTGATTAGCAACAGTTAGAGGACTGATGGTGGACCTGGTTTTGTGTGTGTTTGGTGGGGGTTTTCCCCATGTGCATTAACTTACATTTTTCTACATTGGTCAATAAAATGACTGATGAAAGTCACTCACTCCCATAAAGAAATGCACCTCTTCAGAAGTGGACCTCAACACTGCCCTTGTGAATAATTTAGCAGACTTTCAATCTTTTCAGATCCCTCCAATCTTATTTTCTGTGACCTATGTGGATAGGGAGAAGAGAATATTATTGCAATAGTGGCTGTCAGAAATAAAAAAGTCTAACTAAGTCTCTCTTTCTAGGTGTGTGTATTCTGTCTTGGGGAGGTAGATGTCAGGACAAAGAACAGTTAAAGTGAAAATAACAGTGATTTTGTCTGGTTCAGCAGCATTCCTAAAACAAACAAAACCTCTTTGTCCTTGTGGCTGCAGATATCCTCTCCAAGAGCTACATTGGTGAGGGGTGCTGGGGGACATGCATGAGCAGGAGCTGCACAACGCCTGCCACACAAGGAGCGAGTTACAAAAGAGTCATCACACCTGTAGGGTCTTTCCGAGAATTGCTCCCCATCTCTGCACTTCTGGGGCAGGCTTTTGCCACATTTCTCTAAGGTGCAGGACCTAGAAAGCTGCTGTGTTCTTGGGTTGTTTCATCTTTGGTTGGTATTTGTACACAAAGCATGTGCAAAGGGCTGGTTGTAGGGTGTGAGTTGTTGCAGTTCAGTTGGACTCTGCATGTGGTTACAAACAGTTCAAAATCCAGTGTCTTGCATATCAGAGCTCAGGAAAGATCTGTTCAGGAAACTTCCACCAAAGGCACCTCTCAAATTCTATTCCACCTCTTCCAGTGAAATACTGTTCATTCAGACTTTTTTAATCAGTCTGGAAGAAACACCATTTTAAATCAATGAAATGAAAGTTCTTCACCAGTTTTGGATCAGTGTTTTGATTTTTCTCATTTTAAGGGGCTGCTTCTGATGAAACTTATTTTGTTCATATAATAGACACACTCAGAAACTTAAAAACTATACTGCAGTATTTGTTTTTTGGAAGCAAAATACCTTAATCAGTCTGTCACAGCTTTCTGATAGATTTTTTGTCAGGAAACACTGAAATGTTTGTTTCCATTCCAAAGTGGGAAGGAGAAAACTGAAATGGCAAAATTGTCTCATTTCTACAGGTGGAAATTCCTGGCATGGCCCGTGAGCTCCTGCTGAGGCTGTAGTCAGCAACTTGAGGATTACATAGTACAAAAATATTGTCCAAGTTTTAAGGACACTAAAAAAAGCAGTTCATCACAGTCTTTTTTCCTTACAAATGATTCAACCATATGACAGTAAAATGCCAGTGTATTAAAAAAGAGGCATCATATAATCTTAATGTCATCAAGGGAAAAAATCAGTTTTAGAAGATCTGGTCGCCAAAGAGATATCAGATTTGAGCTCTGAGATTAGTTATGTTGTAGCTGCTTTTTGGCATTTTGTTCTTCCAAACACTGTGACTGAACTATTTCAAGCGATGAAAACTATATCTCTCTGTGGATCTCAATTTAATAACAATTCTTCTGTTTGAAGTAATTTCAAAACCAAGTTAACACAGCAGAGCCCTGAGTTTTGGGACTGATCAATAGCACCCAGCAGGCAGGGATATGCTTGCTGGGGTGCCAGGTAGATGCTGTAACCTTGGGCTAGTCCACTGCTCTTAATACCTTTCTGCCTGCGCCACTCTCCTGCCATCATCCCATCACTTTACTCCAACATTGCAGGTGATGCCGGACAGACAACCTTTGGTATGCTCTCCTGTGTCTCCTGTCAATTTCCTGTAATTAAAGAAACCAAAACTTCCATAGAAGGGCTTTTCAGGTTGTTGTAACCAATTAGGAACTATTTATGAAGGCTGAAGTGCTGAAATACATGCACAGAAGACAGTATGGAGATGACCATGAGAAGGGTCCTTCCATTCTCTGCTGGTGCCTAAAAAAAAAAAAGAATAACTGTAAAATGGATCATCCACAACAATGTCAGTTAGTATTAAAAAAAAAAATCATACTGTGGGGATTTTCCTTACATTATGATAGTATAATATTATTGGAACTATATTACAAGTTCTACTTTGACTAGAAAAGTGCTTTGTGAAAAGACTAGTGAAATGCAGGAGTCAGTCAGTTTTAATTTTTATGAATCATTCTGTTTAGCTGTAGCCTCTCTTATATGCTTGAACGTTGCTATAAACAATTCAGACTTTCTTCTGAGAAGATGATTTACTGATAATTCTGATTATAGCAAGAACTGGAACTTGATAAACTTAAGATGAAGTTATGTTACGTGGTTGCCTGTGATAGAAAATTGCAGAACCTGATGCCTCAGGACTTGATGCTTGAAATGTAGCATCACATGTCCCTAAATTTATCTTTCACTTGACATATTGAATTTATTTTTTCAAGTGCTGTCCGGTGATCTATTTTAAAGGCCTTCTGAAGTCTGTCAAGCACTTTCCTTTGTCTAGACATCTAGACAAAATATTGTCACCTGCAATGGCTGTTTAGCTCTTTTCCAAACAATCTTATTAACTGCAGTTTCTAAAATAGCTTAGCAGCATTTCACTACGAGTTTCTAATTTTGGAGTAAGCTATATCCTTCTATTTGCTGTGGTTTTGTCAATCACTTTCTGATCTACAGCAGAATATTCACTCTTCTTTCATGATTACTTTGTTTTCCTAATTGGTTCCTCAGGAAATACGTTTTCTATTAAAGACATCGGCTTTCAAGTGAATGTATTTATGAAACAGTCTTCATCATCCATTGTTTAACACTCTTGATGCATTACAATAGACTAGAGAAGAAAAATCTTCCTTAATAGAAGTTCTGTCAGCTTGGTCGTGTAGCATTCTTGTTCTGGCAGTTTTATACTTTTGTCTCAATTATTGTTTCACAAACTTTTCTGAGGATTCATAGTCTGTAACTCTGAGAATTCCTCTGTTTCCCTTTTTGGAAGGAAAGGGCAATGTTTGCTACCTTGCCTTTTTGTGTCTTTTAGTGAGTTATTCTGCATTCTTTGTTAGAAACAGTGGCTATGCTTCTAAGAGATCTCCTGGAGGGATTCCATCAGTCAGGTGACATGCTGCTCTTTAATTTATCAGTTTAATTTTCCTACTCTTCTTATTTTGACAGCTCATCTGACATAGCCTGCTTTTTATTTCCTGATAAGGGTAGGGCTTGGATAGGTATCTTGGCTGTATTTTCCATGGTGAAGACTGATATTGAAGCTGTGGTGCACTGTAATGCTGTTTCTAATTTCTACAACTTAACTTCTTTCAGCCTGTCTTTTTGTATGGTTTATAGTCAGGTTCTGTACTGTGCTGTCACATTCTGATTTGGTCATAGCTTTCTGAAAAATCTGTTACACTGTGGCCCTATTACATTGCCAGGCAATGTAGTTAAGTGGTTTCTGCTTTGAATCTGTTGGCCTCGTTATATGGACACTTAAGGGCTGCTTTCCCAATATGGGCAGTATGCCTACTCTTACTTAATTCCCTTTCCTAACAGCCTCATCTGCGACTGCAACCTGTACTGCTTCATTTCATGCCGTTTCAGAGCTGTCCTCTCTTAGACAGAGCTACCCTTGTGTTTTTGACATCTCTTGCAGGTGTCTGCCTGACCCTGGCTCCTGTCAATGTTTCTCTTGCTCTGGATCTAAGCAATACCCCAGAACTTGTAAACACTGTGTGCCAGCAATCTGGCTGCACTTTGGTTTAAGGTGGAGATCATTCTGATGTCTAGGCTTTCATTGTGTACTTCCCCTAATGTCTAACAAACTTAAACCCACTCCTGTACACCACCCACCCAGAGGTCCACTGGTTCCTTGTGGGATACCTGGTGTAACTTATCTGATTCCTGCCTCTGGAAGCAAATATCCAGTTGTGGGCACACTGGGTCAAAGTGTTTGCCACTGCATTCTGAACCTAGCTTCCAAGACCTGCATATCTCACTTTTCCGGATGTATTATGCTATCATGATATAGTAATTGTTCTGAAACATTTTTAAAATATTTGCTGTCTTTATTTGAAATATGGTCTTATTATTTAATATCAAAGGCTTAAAAAAATAACCGATTAATAAAGAGTGGCCTCCCCGTTTCCAAAAGTCTAAATAGAAAACAATTGTGCAAAGAGCAGCTTTTAGTGGGAAAATCAGTTTTATACCCATAGCCTATGTGAAAACAAGATGGCATCATTTCCTGCAAAACCTATTACTGTATAGGGAGATTGTCACTTATCCCAACACAGGCTGTGCAAAGATCAATGTTTACCCTTCTCTGAATCACATATAAAACAAATGATGTGAAGAGAAGATTCACCATCTATTTAAAAACACTGGTTTCTATTTTGGACATAACATGTAAAATTTCTGTTTAGCAATTTCAGTTAATTGTTAGATTAACATTTTTGGGAACAGATTGCAAACTTCAAAATGGAAAAGATCATTTTAGGGAGGGAACCAAGGCAGCTGTCAGTGAGCAAAAATTAACATAAATTTGCATAACAGATGTACAGTAAGGTGTCTATGACAGACAATCGCTGAATATTAATGATACAGACCACGACATCATTTGCGTAAATGCTGTCTGCTGGGTATTGAAGCTGCTGCGCTATTTGCAGAAGACAAAGGAGCACAGAGCTGAACAGATGCACCGAATACATCGATGCATCTTAATTTATGACATCCTCCTGAAAGACCTTGTGGTGCGATTTCAGGTTTTATTACAAATAATTCTGAGATAAAGGAACTAAGTAATTATCTTTTCCACTACAGTCAGTTCTTTCAAAGGGGAGTGAAGCTTACTTGTGACAACCATTGTGATGATTTTTTTGTGGAAAACCTCTTTAAAAAAAATACCCCAATTACAAAGAGTCAAATATTCATCATTATTAAAAGATTAGCACGTATTAGCATGCTTCGTGGACTTGCCACCTAATGTACCATCACCACCACAACTGGAGTCCTCCAACAGACAATGCATTTCAACGACTCTGCAAGGAGTAAAACTGGAAAAAAAGATAGAAGTGATACAAACTGTTAAAAAAAAAAAAAAAAGAAATACTGATGTGATGTTTTAGACTAATCTTAACTAGAGTTCATCCTCAATCTGTTGTTCCCTTAGTCTTGTTATAAGCTCCGGGTACAACTGCAGCCACTCAATGATTTAGAGATATCTGCTCCATATAAAATATTATTACTACAGTATTCCTGCAGCTGGAGAAACTGATGTAATTTATATGCTGATGACAGCAAAAAGCGGAATATTTTGGGCCCTGACTGCACAAGGCAGTAAAGTTAAGGAGTGTGAAAGGGATAAATATAAAAAAAAATAACAACCCCAAACTAGACTTGTAAGCCAAATGTATAGAAAACCATGCAAGGCAGGGGGATGCTTCTGTTGTCTACTATTAATTTATTTGGGCCTTAATGGATTCCTCTCCAAGCCCATGCTACCATAAGAAAATGAATTGCTGACATGATGGATCTGTTGGTAGCGCATATAGAGTTTTATGCGCGTAATGTTCAATTTCATTCTTGTCAGCTAATCAGCAGCAGCCAGACTTTTTATTTCAAGGGATTTCCTTTTCCCATTTGAACAGGAGAATATAGCCCAGTAATCACTCTGCAGAGGCACCATGTGAGCTGTTATTTCCACCTGCTTTTTCCTCAGAATCTTTATCAAAGCCTTAATCCAGTAACCTGATAAAATCCTTTCAAGGTCCTGTAGGGTCCATTGTGAAATTGTTCATCTGAATGGGTTCTGAAATAACATGAAAGTTACCATGTCCCAAAAAGAGCCATATGGTGATTATTTTAATGGATGCTTACTGTATGCCCAGAAGGCAGTTAACAAGTTATTTCACATTTTGTGTGAAAGAATGGTATAACTGCAATCTGACACTCTTATGTCCAATTTTGCACCCAATGTCTTTTACAGAAATGGAGTTTTATTCTGTGTTTCACTACACTAATAGCAGGTGATAAGCTGATGCCCAGATACGCTAACAAGAGTTAATGCTGATAATCCCCTCCCTTCTAGACTTTCTCTTGAATCCCTATTCTAACTTCACTTGGGGAAAGAGATGGAGGACTGAGTGGGGAAGGACCATGTCCGACATGTACAGGACAGGCATGAACCATGGAGCTGGGGACTTTCTTTGTTGTGACGGAAATATTCCATTGTAATTTATTGTCTCACAAAATAACATGGAAAAGGTCTTACTGACTATGAGTGGTTTGCCATTTTTTAGGTGGAGTGAAGTTTTAGACGAGTGTAGATAGGCACACCGCTGTTCTTCCTACAATAACTTCTGAGCCTTGTTGACCAACTTCAGTCAACACTGGCAGAGCAGATGAGCCTTTAAGGTAGCTGAGGCAGCCCTGAAGAAGTCTCTACCCATGCTATGAGAACTAATTTAAGACTCTTTCTCCTAGTCAGCCTTGATGGACGATAATATTCAGTTCACTTTTCCAGTAACCAGCTGGCAGGTTTTACTGGGTGGCAGCTTGACCCAAATGTAGCTTGCAATGAACTGCCTGTCACCTGGCTCGTCAGGGACATAGATGCCATATGGGTACAAGTCACCTGAAATCACAAGAGGCAGAGGAAAACAAGGTTATTACAATGGGGATGTTGGAGAAAACATAGAGGGAGGACATTTAGATACATTCCAGCTGTTCGAATGCTTCAAGGAGAAACCCAGGCTCAGCACTCCCTTCTCCTACTAATTGCAACCATTTGGTCTCAATCACACTCACAATCATTCCTTGTGTGTCTGTTTTCTCACTTTCCTGCATGGTTCAAATAGAGCAGTGAATGTGCCCGTGCCTGGGTCATTTAGGGCACTAAAAGGGGAAGAGTTGCAATGAGTTTTCTGCCAGGAGCAGAGCGCTACGTCTACGTTAGGTCCTCTCAAGGAATAAACTACTACTCTTCCACTGAAGCCTCCAGACAGCTCTGCTGATGTCCTGGCTTCCCACTGGAGCTGGAGGGGCAGCCTGGCAGCCAGGGCTTTCTGAACCCTGAAGGGAGGTAGCTCAGAAGTGTCAGCACCCTCATGCAGAGTGACAACGCGGAGGATGCTTTCAGGATTTAAAACTAGGATTTAGGAGCCTGTTTTTTCCAGAAGATGTGTTCAAGGTGCTCGAGGTGTTTTTTTGGATCTGGCCTGCTATTCATTAAGCACAAATAAAATTAAATATGACAAATGACTCCATGTTCTTTCAGCAAACATAGAGGTAGTTAATAAATAATGCAAGTAATTTAATGCAAGGTTGAAAGCTTATCTCCAAAAGGAAATGATCTGTTCTGACTGAATAAAAGAACCATGATCCTGGGTATTGTGGGAGTTTGGAGATCGCTAGAGCCCGTGTTTGAGGGGAGGAAGGAAAGAGTAGATGATGGTTGTTTGTAGTTTCTATTTAATGTTCTTCCTTCACGTTTGGGGTTTAGTGAAAAAATTTTCATTCAAACCCGACTACCACCTCAAGGAAACATCCAGCATGCCTGTTTGCCTTACAATTTAGCAAGTAAGCATGTGAGGACAACAAACAAGTGAGAGGAAACGCTATGCTTCTGGCTAGGAAGATCAGTTGTGGTAGTACTCGCAAATGGCTGCATTGTCGTGGGGTATAATAGGGCTTCTTTGGTGCCTGCCAAAGGGCTCCTAAAACCTGTACATCCTGTCACTGTCCATTTGCCAGCATAACATGAAAACACTTGGCAAATAAAACATGAGAAGCTTCAGAGCTCAATTCGTTCGCTTTTACACTATTAGAAAACCATTGACTTCATTAGACTTACTCTGAATTTATCCTGATATAACTGAGAGAAAAAAATAGTTCTGTAGAAGTAATATATATTTTATTCATTCTTTTTTTCCCTAAAACAATTTGAGAGCCGTAGTAGAAGGAGACGTAGGTTGATGCATAATATACAGAGCTGAGCAGTAACTAAAATAGACCTTTCTTTCCTCTGTTGCAAGTCTCACTAGGTCACGTTTCGAAAACTGCTACAACGCATTTTCAATAAACAAATATTTTTGTATTCATTTGGATTCAGCTTTCAGAATGAGGTCACCTTCGGACCGGTATCCTGCAGCTCAGGCACTCTCAGCAATATGCGCCTGAGGAACAGGCTGCAGAATTCGATAGTCTCTGTTTTGGATAAACAAATATCATATTTGTTCTAAATGTCATGCGAAGTTATCCTTCCACGTCTGAACAGATGGAGGCTATAGCATGGTGATATCTTCTTCCTTTTTTTTTTCCCTCCTTTTTTTTTATGTGATACAACAAGTTCTTCCTTTGTCTGGTTACATTGTAAACAACACTTTATTGTTAGCAATTATCAAGTTGTAGTTAAGCCTCACTACTCGCACACTTTCCTTGTGGTAGTCTAAGACTACTTAGCAGCCCTTGGTTCACCCAGTATGTAAAAATTCTCTGGACAGAAGCCTAGGGATCAGTCTGGCTAAGCATGGGGAGTATGTGCTGTTAACTGGGTGCAGGGATCCTTTTGCTAAGCGGGATCCCCTTGAGGCAGCAAAAGAAAGCTAGATTTCTGCTGAGAGGCAAGAAGGATATTTTAAAGCTAAACTGTGGATATTAGCTGAAATACTTTTTCAGTGCTTTGGAACCCACAGTCCCAAACACTTCTACAAGTTCAATAAAATAATTGTTGGGAAAGAAAAGGGTAAGAGGACAAGTATCACAACAGAGTGAACAAAGGCAGGCTGGGATCTAGTTGCTGTGGTTACTCAAATTGGTAATGTAAGCGGTGGTGCTCGCTTTTGGATGAAGTGAGGATGGTGTTAGTATATGTGTATCTGGGGAGTGTTATGAGCATAAGAAAAATACTAATGAGGGGAGAGGGAGGCATTGAGAAACTTCTACATAAAGGATTCAGAATAAACAATGAAGGAGAAAAGACATTAAAGAGTACATCAGCATGAGGACAAGAGCAGAAATGTAGAAATAATAGAGCCCAAGAAAGCTCCAGAGAGCATGCAGAGGTGGTGGGGGACAGGGGAAACATGGGAAGCTAGTACAGAAATTCAAACTGGGAAAAGTATGAAGTAACACGGGAAAGGAAAATGCTGTCAGAGAAATATGTGTAGTGGATGAATGTAAAGAAAATGGTGAAATAAAGGGAGAGAAAGCAAGTAGAACAGTGAAAGGTGAGAATTACTGGAGTATAAGCTAGTGTCCAGAGAACTTAAAAAGGGAAGGCGCAAAAGAGAGAAAGTGATAAATTTTGGACGAGCTGTGAGGGTGTAAAGAGGAAGAGCTTTTTGGTATGAAATTGATTAAATGCTGAAGAAAACATTAGGTCTCTTTTTTCAATATAAGATTATATCCTAGTGTAGCATGCTAACTCCACATCTTCAGTAGAAGTAAATTCCAGAACCGAGAAACTTAACTTGAAGTATCTTACCAGAACACAGTAAACAAAGTTTGTGGGCAAATCTTAGAGAAGCCCAACAGCTAGATGCAGAGAATTTCCAAAAATGAGGACATGAAATACCAGTAAGATACACTAACCAGGAACAAGACTCCTACAAGAATGCTACTAAAAAAAACACAATAATGGGAATGATAAGGAAGTAATAAAACCTTCTGAAGTAGGAAACTTGTATTAGTACCTTCCTTTATTAGAATCCTAAACCTGCTTTCCATCCCAATGAAAGAACAGATTACAGTGTAAAATGTTATCCCAGTTTTGAGAAACTGGTAAAATAATAGCATGGAATCTATTCAGACCTAATAAGAGTGGGTAAAAGTCCACTAAACACCGCCTACCTACCTCAAGCCTGAATTGACCCGTGTTATTGCTATTAACTAGTGGAATGTCTTGGGAAACCCAGCCAGGAATAAGAAATGTAGCCCTGAGACTGGGACATATGTGTCAGAAAGGCAGCTGTGTAAATAGTGAATCTTTTGTTTTGCTGGTATTTCTGAAAGTAAAGAAAAAATAATTTTGGGTTGAGTGTAAAGGAAATATTTTTAAGAGAAATGAAATGATCTTTGGTCACATTACTTCCTTCATTTGACCTAAAGAAAATGTATTTCTTAAATTATATTTCTTTTTTCTCTTTTTTTTAGTTTTAAAATAAGTTTGTTAGAAATTTTCTAAATTAAATACTACTTTGAGTGAAGAAAATATGAACACCCAGTTTTCCTTAAATATCAGCACATTTTTTTGGAAGGACTGTTTTAAGCCTTCTGTGGCTCAAACTATTCAGTAAATTCAACATGACTGCTTGATAAATTTTGCTGTTGACTGAATAATTTTCTCCAAGAGATATTTTAGACAAAAATTTTCACCAAACTGAGAGGCTAGAGGAAGGCTGGGTGAGGGTTCCCCAGGCTCCTCCAGGGAAGGGTAGGCAATGACCCTCTGCTGGAGGAGCAGCCTGGAGGGGCATGTGGGACACAGCTAAGGCAGTTTTCAGTGCTGGGGTCTAGTGGCACCAAGGAGAGAAAAAGTAGGCTATAAAAAAAGAAACTTACGGTATTTCCCATGGTCAGAAATATGAGATGTTTAGAAAAGACCTCTGTCCCTGAAAACATGAAAATTCAAACAACCCAGAGGCAGTTTTCCAGCTAAAAGCAGCAGATCTCTTTCAAACAGTACCTTCTCAATTCCTTTCTCAATACCTTTGCTCAGAAGCACTGCAGGATGCTTTATCAAGCTGTATCAGTTTTCTTCTTTGACAGTTTTTATATTCATGTTTTCTCACCCCTTTCTCTGAAAAAAACACCCAGGCCAGACCTCTTTGTTGAAAGCATCCAAACTCCTCAGCAAGAATGTGCCCTGATGGGAGCCATCGGGGAATACAAGTCGGTGCTGGAGTGCCGCGGGATGCTTGGACAACCTGGAATCCAGAGTCCCGTGGCTGTCGTCTGCCACTGCCTGAAACCTCTGCTGTGGTTGTCAGCGGTTTGCACTTAACGATCCGTTGGCCTAAGAGCGTGAACTGCAGGCGAACTCACAAGAGTCGCACAGCCTCGTGAGGTTTAGAAACCAAAGGAAAGGGTTAATGAATGACTGAATTGTTCAAAACAGTGAATGTGCCTAGCTGAGTTTGAGAATATACAAACTGTAGGTTTTATATCTACCTATGAAGAACTTAAGAAATTTGTGAAACACGGCTTTCCAACCAAATTTCAGACATGCCAGGAATTACATCATGTTTGTAATTGAGGCCTAGATTGTGGACTTTTAGTGAGGAATTTAAGAGTATTTTCAACGTCTATTTCACAAATGCTCTTCTTGGCTTCCTCTCCTTTTTTCTCAGCTTGTTCTGTTAATATTTGAGCTTTTTATCTTGGATTTTTTTCTCATTCCACAATACTAGAAGATCTCTAGGTGACACATATTCCTCACACTATTTGCTGACATGCATGTGGTGTATGTTCAAGGTCATGGACCTTGATGAAAGGCGGGAGAAAGGTGAGGAACAAAAAATTACCTGAGTAATTTCCTGCTGCTTTTGCTTCCGTTGAAACTAAAGCTTATACTGAATGAGGACCTTCTGTTTCTTTTCATTATAATACGAACAGAGAATGTGTTTGTGTTGGTATTACCAGGACTAATTTTCATTTTTTAAAATATAATAGAGGAGTATGGATATTGTGAATGACAGGGAAGATAGTCTCATTACAAGGCTAGTTGATGTCCTTATTGAAACATATGTGTGGAAATTTACTCTCTTCGTGTGCTTACAGAACAGAAAATGAAGGAGATGTAAAAACAATTTTTTGTGAGTGAATTCATCTTTACATTCCACAAACATTTTCAAGAAAAACTCATATCTAAATGAGAAATCAACACTTTGAAATATAAATGTTAAAATTAGACATCAGAAAGAAAAAAAAAAAATCCAAAACTTCAGAAAACTAATCCCTAGATAGTTATCTCACCTGTAACCATTAAGCAATACCTTTCTGTCATGCTGAGAAAGTATTTTTTCACCAATAAACAATTTTTCAGGAAAAAAAGATGTGTGCTCAAGTCTAAATATTTCATTAGTTCAAAATCTGGCTGCTGAGTTACTGACATCTGGAACTTCATAAGCAACAACTAGTAGAGGACACAAAATATCCAGAACGTTCATGCCATTACAGTGTACAACATAGAGATGAACTAAATGTTGTTTTTGAAATGTTCTTCTTTCAGAGTATATGACTGTTTATATGCATTTGTATGAACAGGTATTTTAGTTCAGGTTTTCCAGGACCAAAAGAAACTTAGAGTCACAGGTTTATTCATACCTTTGCAGGTGTTCACCTGAGGCTTCAAAGACTGAGGCCCACCTTCAAGCTCCATTTCAATGAGTATTTATTTCTCCAAAAGACAGTAGTTACAAGAAGAGTTTGAGAAATCCCCTGTTGATCTCCACTCTATCTTAGTGAATGCCAGGATCTGGACTTTGATGTTTTGTATTTTACCAAAACTTGCAAATTTGTAGTGGTAAAAGCTGTGGTTTTCCCCTCTAATAGGGGGGGAAATCTCACTGGAGTACTACCAAGCTTGGAATCATCAATACTTTTGTGCTAAACAACTTTTTTCTGCTTTGTCTACAGACGTCTTTACAGCAACATCTTGGTCATCAGCATACAAACGATGCAGGACTTTCATTGCTGATTCTAAGAAGTGGTTCAGTGTTGAGAAACCCCCTCCTAATACTTTATCTGTTTTTTTTCCTAGAAAAGATACTTCTTTTTCTTTTCCTAGCTCTAATTCTGTTAGAATGAAATGAAGCATATTTCATATCTTAAGTGAAAGCAAGTTTTGAAAAGTTAAAATGGAAAATTTAAGTTCAAAACATTGCTCATCAGAACAGATTAATACATTTCTATACATTGAAGAAACATGTAGCTGTTTCAGTTGAGAAAAAGCACAGCAAAATAAGCATTCAATACATGAAATGATAATATTTTACTTGTGAAAATTTAAAATTCTATATTCCAAAAATTATTACTTCTTAGTCTACTTGTAATCCATGTGATGGAGATTAAGCATAGCCGACTACCACTCTCATCTGAGGTCTGATCTACTACCTTTCCTTCGAGTTTCACAGCCCAGTGAGGAAGAGTAACTTCAAACATCAATTTCTGCCATGGAAATGAATTCCTATGATCCCCAGACTGCTCTTTTGGAAGACCTGCAGCTGTGAGGAACCTAGTGCTCTTCATTAATGATGCACTGGCATGGAGACAACCTGAGGCTCAATACTGGAGGTGCATTATTTCTTTTTTAATCAGAGGTTTCCTTTTGTTTTTTTCTTTGTAGTCAGAAGAAATTTTCTTCTGTATTTATGTGTTCAAGTTCTTGTATTCTAACCAATCTGATCTCTTGAGATGGTTGGTTTGTTTTCTTCAGATGCACAGTAAAAATTATTTCCTCCAGAACAACTGCCCTGTCAGCAGTGTAGTCAGTAATATTATACATACATTTATTTTTTCCTTCCCCACAATGTTATATTGCAGTACATTTTTGGAGCAATCTCCTCCATAAATCTGCTCTCTTCAGTTCTAGAAAAGCAATTTGCAATGTTGTGTTTTCTTCCCAAACTTCAGCAGGTACTGTTGCATTCTTCATGCAAAATAAATAACAGGCTATGATAGAGACATCTATTTCGACAGTACTGATTAACTAGCACAGCCGTGTCCCTTCAAGAAGCAGCTCCTTTTGAGTAAGCAATCCATTTCAAATGGTCTTTGGTCTTGTTGCTCTGCTGTGTAATCCGTTTTTTGTTTGTGTGTGGGGGGGTATGGACTCTTTAATCATAGCTGGCTCCATCAGTTCCAAGTGATCCTTGGAAGTGTGCCAGAGTAAGAGTAGGCAGAGGACAAGCAAATTAGATCTTCTCTTTTTTCTTTTTTTTTTTTCTGCAAGGACTTTTGTAGGTATTGGGACCCTTCTCACTGGGTATAGGCCCATAACTGTGCCACATAAGTAGGTGCTTCATGCTTTTTTTACAACTGATTTGTAGCCATCAGAAGTCAGTAAGAATCAAAAGCCTGCAACTAAATACATTCTAGGTATATATTATAATATAACAAGGATTAGTAGTCATCTGTCATTTTAAGGAAAGCCCAGTGAAACAACTATTTCTGTTTGCACCAACCCTTGGAGTTGTGTTATCCTATCACGGTAACTAGTCGAGCTCAACATTCCTGCAACAGCAGCTGCCTTCTGCCACTGCTCTCCTTGTGCTTTGTTGCAAAACTGGGCCAATATTAGTTTACCAATTTCCATCCTGTAAAAGCAGTTCCAAAGCACTTATTTCTAACTGTGGATCCATCTGAAAAGAAGGTCTCAGATCTGTTTAACTAACTGCAGCGAGATCTGCTTGGACATTGTCTGATCTCTGCTGTCCTTTGTCCATGACTACTCCAGGATGTCCCCAGAGTACCACCACAGCTAGTTCAGACTTCAGGGATGTGTTTATGAGATGGTAGTTGGGGCTGATGGAAGCTGTCTGGCCAGAACCAAAAGCTCTTTTCCAGAGGACTTATGATAACATCAAAGCAGAGTATGTAAGTACCAAACAGTGGATGAGTAGCTGTGGGAGAGGCATAAATATTTTCTTCACCTACAGCATTAAGACAGGTGGGTTTGCTCTGGTATGAAGCACTGCATGGTACACAATGTGCCTAGGGCTAAAAAATGGGAGTACTGTGTGCACTGTGGCGTGTATTGTACTTAGCAGAAAGGACCTCTTCTACAAAAAGAAGTTTCTCTATTTCTGCTTTGGGGAGTTTTTCTAATTATTTGCATAAAAATTCTGGGAAAGAAGCAATGTGCAAGCATGTAACCTCCTGCCATGAATTTAGTTATAATTTTTTTCCTAGTCTCTGATAGTTACAGTCTTTTTCCTTTTTACATCCCACTGTAGCCTGTTCTCACCGTCATCCCCTTCTGGAGCATGTTCTTAGTTTATATTTTGTTTTGCAACTTATCTGCTTAATCTCAAAAAAGAGTCCTACAACAATTCTGAGGTCTAATGGGCAATTTCTGCCTCAGCTGCTAGCTTTCCTAGTGCTGCTCATGGCAGGGATCCTTGCAGAATCCTAAAGAGTAGACCCAAGGAGGGGGCTGCATGAGCAAAGTCATGCTGAAGTCAGAAGTTGCATTGTTTTGCAAAGGAGAGCAGCTACTGCTTCCCTGTCTGGGTAACAAGGATGGCACTGCTCCATCATCACTCTTGCACTCTTGGAAACAGGAGATCTGTGAAACTGCGAGTTGTCACATAGGCTTAGGAAAGTCTCCATGACCCACCTAGAATAAAAGTTTCACACCCCTGAGCCATTTTTATCCGTATTGCTTTATATGAGTTGAATTGATTACTGTGACTTTATCTATGTGTCAGTAGTCCTGAAACCAACTTTCTGTGAGCACTGGTTCCAGCTGAACTCCTCTCAAACTGACTTCCAAGTTCATGGCTAGCTGTGCCGAGGATGTTCTTGGAGGGCAGCTCTGGTTAGAGTTAGCTAAGCTCCCTTAGCAACCATGTATAATTTCCCCACTGGCTCTCTGTGTTTAAGAAGGAAACTTGGTTTGAAAATTAATTTTGGCTTCTCCCTTTCCCAGGGCATTAAATGTCAGTCCCCCACTGATTCGGGTTTGACTGAGCCTTCAGGCCATTCCTGAATAGTCTTATAACTACAAAGCAAGGTTTGAGTCCTTGGGAGCAAAGGAGAGTGCTGCAATGCAGATCAGCAACATAAGGAGATGGTCAGGGGAAATACCAAGATGAAAAATGACAGCCTCAGAGTAATTTCATGAGTGTTCCAAATACTTGAAAAGGGCTGAGGGCAGAACTTGTACTAACTTGATGCATCATAGTAACTTTACAAATGAATATCTTGAGCCACATCCTGTAGTGACAGAGAGGAATAAGCAGTCCTCTACCATGTATGGACTGGCTAGGAAGGCCAAAAGGGCTGTTGTCTCTCATTAGCACCAATGAGTAGAGTGTTTGCGTCTAGCCACATGGTGTAACAATTGTTTCCTCTGCTAGAGGAAGATATCCAGCCTGGATCCAGCCACATTCCCATATTTTCCTGGATGCAAGGAGAGCATTTAGTTCCTGGGACTCTGTAACCCCTTATCCTCACATCTGCAAGCAGTTGAGAAAATATCTTTGGATGCATGTTTGATGACACTGGAGCTTTAGCTTAGTTCTTGCCTGTTACCCCCGGGTCCAAAAGAAAAACAAGAAGTAGGAGAGGATAAAGGAAGCTTAAGAAACTGAAGAAAAGGTCAGCATAGCTAAAAAGCGGCACAGGACTGTGGGAGGGGCAGTAGATGGAAACTGTGGCAATTTCTTTTCTATTGGAGGCTATCTTACCCCAGCAGGGTGACAGTAGGCTGATTGCCTTACCTTTACAGCTGACATCAGTTTAGGCTTGCAGTTTCTTGGAGCAGATATTTGGGCAATTAATCTCTTTCTGCGGGCTCCCACTCTTAGCTGGAACACCTAGATGCCATTGTACTACAAATAAACATAACTAGTGCCAACACTTAGAGAACGGTGTGCACAGCCCCCATTCTGAGAGGACGGGTTTTCCTACGAGGGTTTCTTTAACCAGTGGGAATGCTCCTTCTCGTAGTTTATTCCAAATTGCTCCCATAAACTGCTGGCACTAGAATTATCCATGAGGGGCACAACTGTTTGTCATGTAGGTGGTGCCACGGGGAATAAAGTTTGTGCATTAGAATGCACTGGGGTCAAACAGGGGAGTCTGCAAATGCTGCAACCACTCTCGGGTTGGAGCTTTCCATGCCTCTCCCTTTTCAGAAGCAATTGAAGTTCTCCTTTGGGAGAAGGCAGAAAGGCAAGTGCTTTACTTACATCAAGCATGAGCTTCTAAAAGACATTTACAGTATGGCACTGTTTCTATGGCTGTTCGTGGCTTGCAGCAGAAATGTGGAACTCGGGAAGGAAGATCATAGATGCAGACGACACATTTGCAAGGGTGAACGCACTGTTTTCTCCTGCATGAGTGATGACGTTAAACAACTCTTTCCTGCATAGACCACATTTCTTTATTAAGCATCACACAAAGAGAGGAAAACATGGACTAACAGATACAAAACTTTAGTTGGGAAGCCTCCATAGTGTTGATGAAATTAAAGCAGAGAACTTCCTGTAAAACCCATTCCCTGAATTCCCATCTTAACCTGAGTAAATTTAAGGATTGATCCAAAGTGCAGGGATGTCAATGGAAAACTGACAGTTGACTTAAAAGATGTTAGATTAGGTCCATGAGGAGTAGATGTTTTTCTACATTGGCCAAGCCTTCAAGATTAATTCATAAGAGCAAAGTTCAGTCAAAGTTAAGTGCTTTTGAAACACCCTCCCAAAGTTTTCTATTTCAATGAAACAGTAAAGTGGTATCCCCCTACTTCAGAAGAGTTGCCCTGTGAAACAAGGCCAAGCCAATTCGTTAACTTTGGACTGTCAATTTAACAAAACCAACTTTTTTTTTTTCTGCGTGCGAGGGCAGACATGCAGCAAGCTTTGGGAAATGATTTATCATAGAATCATAGAAAGTTTGGGGTTGGAAGGGACCCCTAGAGGTCATCTAGTCCAACCCCCCCACAGTAAGCAGGGACACCACTAACTAGATCAGGTTGCTCGGAGCCCTGTCCAACCTGGTCTTGAATGTTTCCAGGGATGGGGCCTCCACTACCTCTCTGGGCAACCCGTTCCAGTGTTTCACCACCCTCAT
>Ga0065711_1001122_pt1 | contig 66276 bp, 35 predicted proteins | sample Hoacrofraction12_FD_59098 | JGI IMG/M metagenome (GOLD analysis project Ga0065711, IMG submission 59098) | Hoatzin crop microbial communities from Cojedes, Venezuela - Epithelial fraction 12 v2 (version 2) | ecosystem: Host-associated > Birds > Digestive system > Esophagus > Crop | place... | reverse complement strand
GGGTGGCCTGTTAGCAAGCTCACCTCAGCTGCACAGGAACTAGCACTCAGATGAGAGGATGTGTGGCATATATAGTGATTCATCATTTAGAAATACAGAAGGAGAATAATTGCAATAAAAAATTGTATTCTGAATATGCCTGCTAATAATTTTAAGAGCAGTGTCCAATGATTTTCAAATGGGAGTTCAAAATGCTCATAATCATGAGAGACCATGATCAAATTAGAATACCCCAAAACCACCGCCTAGAGTGGCAAATCATGGACATCTGCAATCTGTAAGAAAGAGGTTAGCTGCAGACAGCAGAATCTAAGGTTGTGTCTTACTTAGTCATGCAGATGTGATACCTGGCACAGAAGAAAGTGTGAGGATGAGGGAGTGAGAAAGACAGACACCTGGCATAGGGGCATGTCATTTTTCTACCTACAGTTTTGTCTGGGGAAAATGCCATTATTTTAATCTATTTTTCTAGGCTTCCAGATATTAGAAAAATCCCAGACATGGGAGTTCTACGCAAGGGCAGATCAATGTTATTGCAGATACGTTGTCAACTTGATCTTTCTGGAAAGCTTTGGCCCTTCTGTCTGCAGCATGCAAATAGTGTGTGCAGGCACAGTAAATCTGAGGCATTCTGGACGTGTCACAGTTACTACAAAAGTGCAGGTCAGTTGAATGGCATATCCATGGTCACTCTGATGCTCACCAGACAGCTCAGACTTGAGCAAAAAGCACACACAGTTCTCTGCAGAAACATGGATGTAGCATAGCCCTGCTGAGGCAGGAAGAGTGTGTGACAGAAACAAGCGAAAGGCAGGCAGCTTCAGAGCTATACATGGACTGGAAGAAGGAACAAGAATCTGATGCTTGGTTCAGTACTGAGCAAGAAGACAGCAAATGCAGCTGAGGAAAGAGTCGGTATCACTGGATTTTGTCTTTGGACAGAAGTGTGGCCAGTAATCGAGCCAGGATATAGTTGGCTACAGAGAGGAATTTTAAGCCACTGACGTGCTGGTGAAGTACAGTTATAGAACATGAAGGTTTTGTGTTGGCAGCCTGGATGCACGTGCAGTGGAAAGTTTAATTATAAATACAAGACAATTGTAAGAACACAAAGGATCTCTTGGCACTGGTAGTGTATGCAGGTGTCTATAACTGATGAAACACCAGAAGCCCAGGGGAGATATTAGAACAGCAGAGAAGAAAGCAGGAACGTACAAGATGGGAAAGCAGGAACGTACAAGATGGGAAAATTCATTTAGGTCAGTACTCCCCTACTAGTGGAGATAACCAGATGATCTTTAAGGTCCCTTCCAACCCTTACCATCCTGGAAACGTGTAACATGCACTGGCAAGTATAGCAAGATGAAAAAACCTCTGGGAAAAACCTTTGGACATAACAGAGGAGAAAGAAGAGGAGTCACTGCAGGAAATGGAAAGTTAGCAAGTTAGGAGACAAACCAAGAAAGAACAGTTGTAGGAAGTAAAAGGGAAATGCAGGATGAACTTTTTTCCCCTACAGATTTGAACACATCTGAAGGACATGAAGGTCAGAGCCAGGACTGAAAGGGGGAGCTGTATACCTCAATATATACTTACTTACTGCCACTGGAATTGGTATGGGAGCCTATTTCCAGACCCTGTGGGACAACTCAAAAGTCCCTTGCATCTGCGTGGCAGTTAAATGAAATAAGCTGGGTAGTTTGTCAGGCTTGAAGACTGTATGTTGTCCATTTACTGCGGCACATTGTCCTTTCTCAGTCAGATTCTCATGGCTCCTGGGAAGCTCCTGGGAAGCTCTGGTTCTCCCACTCCGCAAGCTAGTGAATATGATGAGGTAGTTCTCCTTCTGTGCTGTGCTCCTCAAACCTCACAGTGTCCATGCACACAACACACATACCTGGCTCTGGTTTAATGCCTTCCCAGGGTCTGGTGTACAGGCGGCTGTAAGCGCCCCGTCTGCCATCAGCAGCAGTGTTCTGGTGCTGTGCAGTCAGGCTGGGCTCTTCTCTGTGTCCTGCCCCGCACCTCACCTACCTCTTGCAGTCACAGGAAGGTGCACAGCGCCAGTACTGAGAGGGTGCTCGTCTCCATGTTCTCTCGGTACCTTCTGCTAATTTGCTTCTTGCTTTTTTTGCCTCATCAAGCAGGATCTGCACTCATCTGGGATTTCATTTTTGTATTTTCAGCTTAAAAATCCTTTTCTGGGCTTCCTTATAGCTTCAGCTTTGATAACAAATCAAAGACAAGACTACTTTCAAGTACTGCTTTCCTCCTGTGCCAAAAATTATGGTGCCTCACTGTGTCTCCCAAGGGAGAATAATTTGTACTTGCTTCGCATGGGATTTTCCCGTAGGCAGTTTTACAGACACTTGCATGATTTGTCACCTTGCCAACTAATTAAAAACAAAAGTACAGCTTGCTGATTTTGGAGCACTTTGAACAATAATAATGCACAGACCTGTAGACAAAAGCCTACATGGTTGTCTCCAGTTTAGTGGATGAGAAAACAAAAGTGAGCAAATCTAATCACGAAACCAGAAAAACACGGTGTTTGCTTTGCGCCTGTTGCCTCTATGCTTGTATTTTCAGCCTTGCTAGCTCTCAATGAGATGCTAATTAATGCTGTATTAGCCTGCTCAGGTCATTTTCTTTATAATGGCACACAAATCAAATGCTAAATGTTCTTATTTATTTTGTTTTCTTTCCTCTTATAAAGCACTGATGTCTCTAAAGGAGCTGAAATGAACAGTCTGGCTTTGCTCTTTCCCCTCCGTGCAGGAGCATCAGCGATAGCTCTAGTTTGGCTGCAGGAGTTCTGTTTGCTGCTGCAGTGTTCATTTTCTAGCTTGTGTGAAAATAGTTGCATTCCAGGACAAGTGATGGCAGCCTGCACAGATTTTGAAGCAAGTTAATATTGTGTAGGATTATAGAGTTTAACATAAAAATTTAGGAAATGTGAACTTCAGAATTCCAGCATTGCTGTTCATCCAGAGACCTTTCATGCTCTGTAGGTTTTGTGGTATACTCATGCCATACATGTGTGCAAGTTATTGTGTATTTTTATAACGAGTGGTAATATTGCAGGCTACCTACCAGACAGAAACCCAAGATGTTGCACCCCAGTACCAGTGAAAACAGGTCCATAACTTTAATTCTGTGTGGGCTCTTGTAACGTACCCAGCTCCACTGCATCAGTGCGCCACTGGGTAGTGCTTTCAGCAGTGTGACTCAAATCCATCATGTTTCTTCCCTTGTCCTCTCCCAGGAGGACAAATGCATCACTGAAGTGTTCTGGAGGATGTTTTAAACATAGATACTCACCCACTGGTGCATGCTTCTACTGGAGAAACGCACCAGGTGGTTACAGAAGGAGGCACGAGGTTTGTGATGGTCCGTCCTGAGCTCCTGGGCGACTTCATTCTGCTGCTGGCAGAGCCCCAGGGCAGCTCAGCAGGACCCGGGGCTGGTGCACGGGATCCAGACCTGGTTCCAGAGGGACAGGAACTTTGACAAGAGTGCTGCTGCCAACAGTCCTGCTCGCTCTGCCAGCAAACTGCCCCTCTGGCAGCCCGCTTCCTCAGCTGCTGGCATCGGAGGGGAGCTAGCGGAGGGCTGCAGAAGCACTTGTATCAAGCCCTGGTGACCTTCCAAGGCCTGCTGTCCTTTCAGCTGAGGCATTTCTCGGGGGTGTGCGGCACACAGATGACCTGTCAGCCAGGACGGAGCTGTGGGCTATGGCTTTGCTGAAGTGTCTGTAGGGCTGCACGTTGTGGTCTCAGGGGAAGCAAGTCCAGGCTGCAGCAGGTGTGTAGATCTAAGCGGACCTTCAGGCCTTGCAAGCTGATAGAGCGCAGCTGCCAGTGGCCAGACCTGAGCTCACAGGCACTCGTTGTGGAAGCCGGGAGGCAGGCGGCAGGGCTCTCTGCTCGCTGCCTGCACGTAGCACGGCACCCGTTCCCCTGCCTCCTCCAAGCGCCTGCCAAATGGCTGGGCCTATCCAACTGCTGGAGGAGTTCCTCAGACTGTTTACTCCTGTTTGCTATTTTTGTAACCAGCTGTATTTTAAGTGACTGTAAATACTAATTGCTGTGGAAAAGCTGAGAGGTCTAGATTGCACTTGCAAGAGAGATAAATCAAAGTAAATGAAACACAGGAGTGTGCATACCCTCTCCAGCTAAGCGCAGTTGCTTTTGCAGCCAAACAGCATCTGTGGTGCAGACTCCTGTGGCGCCGGATCGCAGCAGCCAGGCCTCTGAGCTGCTGTCTGCGAGCCGAGAGATCAGAGAAAACCAGCTTGTTTACCTGCTTGCGAAGCAGACTGGCTCTTTACAACTGTTTCCTGGGTTTTGATCTTGGTCTCTGCCAGTTTTGTGATAGCTTTGGACACACGAGGTATGATGTTGCATCTTTGGTTTGGCAGATTCAACGCTGAAGTAATCCCAAATAAGCAGCCCAGTTTACTGTACTATGAAAGTGCACCGTCTCCTGGCTAAGACCTTCGCTATGATAAACTAGAATGAATAAACATTAGCTCATTTTCCCAGTGCCTTTCCTTGAAGTCCAGGTTACAGCATGCTGTGCAGATGGTGCCCACAGCTTGTGGGCATTTACCACCTGCAGCCTAATTCCGAACGTGCCCCAGTTCTGCAGCGCCGGGTCCATCAGCCAGGCTGCAGCAGCTGCCCACATGCCCGCAGCCGACTTTCCCTCTCCAAGCCAATGCGTTGCTGTAAACCACCCCAGGGGGTTCTGCATTTCACTTCCCCTCTGCTTTGGATTGTGTAACCAAGCCTCCAGACTCCCCACCTCTAACGAAGATGTTTTACAACACCACAGACCAAATCCAAACCACAAACATGCCATACAACAAAGGAAACCAACAGGGCAGATGGGCCCCGATCCCGGCTGAGGCCTGGGGCGCTGGAACCAAAAGCACTTTTTGCTCTGCTTTACTAAAATATGACATGAAAAAGAAAATAACCTGGTGAAGCGTTCATGCTCTGCCCCACCTCGCTAGTATCTGAGTACTTTGTAACCTAGGCTGAACCTTTCTTTTCTGACCTGTTTGCAGCTCCTTAGTAGTTAGCAGTAACACATGGACATCAGCGGTGCGTGGCTTTGCGGAGCCGCAGTGCCATTAAAAGATCGGTGTTTTCCCCAGTCCCTCTGCCCTCCCCTCAGTTTAGACATGATTCTGCCATGGCACAGGAAGACAATCTCAAAATAAAGCGGTACAGTCACCTCCCATGAGGTTTCACCTACTGACCAGAAACACAACCCCTCCCAGTGCCCACTAAAATTTCACACTGGGGAAAACAAAGGCTGTTACCAGAAACCTTAATAGAGCACAAATAGCTCACATCTGTAGCTGTCTGCAGTCATATGATGATACGGCCATAGAACAGTATCTGATGTTGGAAACCTTCAAAAAAACATGAATGCATGACTTTTAAACCCAGAACACAGCATCTCCAAGGCCCCAAATTGTCCTGAGCCTTATAAATATACTTTACTCTTCCTAACTATGTCCGACAAGGGGAGCAGAGGGAAGGATTTTCCTTTTAACTGTTCCAAACTCTTCTTATAAGGAAACGTTTTCCAAATGAGTCATGCTGCAGAGGCTTTTAAACACAGCGCTGTTGAGCTGGCTTCCTCCTGTGGCATTTTTCCATGTTTACACAGCTAAGGGAGCGCTTCAGGGACAAGATAAGTGGGCTTCAAAACATTTAAATGCCAGTGCTTTGGTATTTCATCTTCAGCTGCAAGGTCTGGCTGATGAATGTCAGACCCATCACAGCACGGCAGGAAAGCAAAGAGAAAGGCTGTAATGGAGCAACTGGGTGCCCGACCAGCAGCATTAAGACTGGGCCTGCATAACTGCAGAGGAGACTTTGACGACCTTTTTAACACTTAATACAAAAGTCTAGAGTTCTTCATTTTACAGGCAGATCTTCCAAGTTCCAACCCCAGATTAATGAACTTTTATCTATAACTCAAAGAAATTAATTAAAAAAGAGTAAACAAAACAACAATCCCAAATGAAGCCAATGCACTTTGCTTCCTGAGCACGCTCCAAAAGCCGGACTAACAGGGCATGCTGGCTCAGGCCTCTTGCCTATGGGGGAGCTCCTGGGGGCAGAATTCCCCCAGGAAAGCTCTGCTCTGTTGTGAAACAAGGCATGGGGAGAGCCTGGGAGTTCCTTGGCACTTCTTCCTTGCCCAGGGTTTGTGCTTTTATAACAAAGTGGGCATCACCTACCTGGTAAGATTTCACGAAAGAGCTGTTCAAACATATGAGTGAGGCCAGATTAGATTTTCACTTGCTCCTAAAGTTGTGTTCATACAGTTGCTGCATAACTAGAAATAAAATTAATCCAAGGAACAGAGTATACTTTAGGAAATCAAACTTTGGCTTACATGGGGCTGAGGCATTATAGACATGCTTAGAGATGCTCACTCCCTGAGACGGCCTAATCCAAGAGGTTAGTAAAGCCTGACTTTAAGCAGTTGAAATCATTCTTTCATGCTTATCATAAGCATGACTGAATCCACTCCTGGACCAGAGACCAGAAGGCCTGGCTTCTTGTCGCACTCTGTTCATCACTCCACCCTCTCCAGAGGTAATCGCTCCTCGCTGATGGGTTTGTTGCCTTCTGTATGGGTTACAAATAAAACTTCCCTTTGAAGTAGAGGTTGAGATGGAGCAACATTCAGGGAAAGTGTGAAGCCTATAGCCTTATCTCTTCTATCAGGGACTGCAGAGATTAAGAAACAGAGAGCTGACCTCAGCCTCCAGGCTCGCTTTTGTGCTGCTTCTGTCTCCTCCACTAGGACCGAGATAGTATGATTGTTTACCTCAAAGATGAACTCAAAGAGATGAAGGCCAAAACAGACATGGAGAGGTGCTACGTGAAGAAAAGCACAGACCTCCAGGTCCACCAAACCCAGAAGCAGTGCAGCAATGCAGAGAACGTCCTGGACAAGGAAATTCAGGTAAGCCCTTCCCCACGGCCCTTACTGGAAGGCATCTCCAGCTAGTAAGGAAATAGTCCTCCCTTGCTTCCTAGATGCCCCTTCTGTTCTCCATCCCAGTCACCAACACAGCTGTGTGAACTGGATCAGGAAACTCATCCAGGTTAGAAATCTTTATCTCTTCCATTGCTTCTCTGTATGGTCCCACAAACAGCAACAGCACAAATGGGATGGGGCTTTGAGCACCCTGGTCTGGTGGAAGGTGTCCCTGCCCATGGCAGGGGGCTGGAACGAGATGATCTGCAAGGTCCCTTCCAACCCAACCCATGCTGTATTCCTATGATTCTGTGAATGGCACAGCTGCAGGAGAGAATGGCTGGAGGCAGGGCCTGCGGAAACTGATACCGTCGTCAGAGAAACATGCCCGTAACTATGTCCAAAGGGTGTAGTTGCAACTGTTCAGCTACATAAGCAGCCCGAGCTCCCAGCACTGCCTACAGCACACTATGCTGATTGAGCTGTTCGTGGGGCCATCAGGTGAGCTGGCGTAGAAAACTCTTCTGGTTCTGCAAGCATTTTTTTTAATTTTGACTGATCAAGGTCTGATCTAGCTGTCCCTTCCTCATGGATGGCCCAGGGGCAAGGACTGCCTCAGTTAATTTTGTCACTGGGAAAAATGTGTGTGGCCTGCACAGAGAGCTCCTGCAGGCCAGCCCCCCAGCTTGGCTTTCAGCAGCACGTGTGTGCACACGTATGCACTGACGTTGTCTCCCATGTTTTCTGTCTGCGCTGATCACAGAAGTTGAGGAGCAAAATTAACGAGGAGATTCGAGTCCACATGGAGACTGAAAATTTCCTCAGGCAACACCATAAGGTATGTGTGACTTTCTGCTAATGCTTGAAGTTGCAATTGAGAAACACTGTATCATCCATTAGCACCTAAAGAAAACCAGTTATTGCTCCATCAAATTTACCAGGTTCATGATTGCTGCTGTTTGAATGACTGCTTATCCTCAAGTCTTCATTAACCCAGCTCTCCCAGGCTTGGGATTTGCTACATTTGGATACATTTCCTTAAAATTTGAGTTCGTGTAATGATTGGCATTGTTTATTCAGGTGTTACGGATTTCTCCTCCCTCGGACGGCCATATTCAGCTGATTGGAATTTTATTTAGACCTCCCTTGGCATCAGCTGGGGCTGCCAGCGACCCCGTGAAGAGTGCTACTGCACAAAGCGGGGGCAACGGTTTCGCAGACCCAAGTGTTGCACAGAGGGGGCCCTAAGAAGAAAATGGCACAAACTGCCAGCCCAGTTTTGCCTTGCCTTAATCTGAGGAAGTATCAGGGTCGGATAATTGTAACTCACAGTTATTGTACTCATTTTCAGCAGAAAAAAAACATGAATGTCCTTCTGCTGTTGATCCAGAGGTTCAGAGCTTTCCTATCATCAACAGCAGTGCCCATTACAGTGAATAACACTGGAAAGCATCTCATAAACCATATGACTGGAAGAAAACCAGTACTACTGCAGGGTACCTAACAGAACCGCCAGTAGAAAATTGAATAAATTTCAAAAAATGTAATTTGAGTGCAAAAGGGTGCTGTATCTTGAGACCAATTAAATAGTGTCCTCCATACCCCAGAACCTTCGTCTGATCACCACTTCGTAGTGAGGAGATTTTCCACGTACAAGCTGCAGCCTGTCTGACCTCTCGCAGAAGGCAAGGCACAAGCCTCTCCGCACTCAGACAGCAGCTGGTGGCTTTGCAGGGGCCCACAGAGAAGAGGATGACCATGCCTTCCATCCCCCTTGTGTGTCCAGCTGTGCCACCGTAATGAGATCGATGCTTTCCCTCCGATTATTTTTCCATGCGAGCAGTCACGGCTGTTGCTATGGAGAAGTTGCTGGTGAATGGGGGGAAGTCATCTGGGTGGCTGGTCAGCAACACCTGCCCTGCTATTCACGCATGAGACAAAGCCGAGCTCACAACCTGAAACGGCGTGAAGTGCTGTCCCCTGGGACCGCGCTCCTGGTGCGCAGAGTTTAATCCAGAAAGCGGGCAGGGGGTCAGGCAGAGGATAAAAGCTTTCTCACTCTCAAATTCTGTTTCTTAACCTCCCACCCCGTATACACCCAGAGAACGGCTTCCAGTTGTCGTTTACTTCACCAGGATTGACAAAACTAACACAAAACAAACCCCCAGCGCTTCTCCATTCTTCATGCACCTCTGAAAGTGCAACGCAGCTTCTCTTCATCCCCAGTCCAACGCTGCAGCTTCCATGGGGAACCCCCAGCGAGGGCCCTGCAGGCCACCAGTTATTTATCGCTAGTCCTCGGTGTTTGAGCCTTCCAAGGCTTAGACGAGATGGAAACACTGCCTGTGCAAAATGCACGGGACCCATGCCACCATGCTGAAAACTGGCCAGGTAACAGCAGCAAACCCTTCCCTTGTACACTCTTTGTACTATGCCAAGCACCGCTCTGTCCCCATGCAGGTGTTGGAAGAGAAGCTGGAATACTGGGTGGACAAGCACAAAAACGACACAGATGCTAAAGACAAAGAACTGGATGCCCTAAAAGCATCAAAGGCAAACAACTGGGACATGCTGCAGAGTCTTGCCAACGAGGTAAGACATCAGCAGCGTCCATGCAAAGCTGCACCCTGGCTTTTTCCTACTCTCATTAAGAGAAGGAACCAGGACCATGGGAAAAAAAATCAGTAATTGTGAGCTGTAGGGTGCGATTATAAGCTCTGGTCTGGGGAAGGCAGGGACCGAGCAGTCATCTTCTGTTTGCCACCTGTGACATCAAGCAGGGATGATGATGTTTCCCCCACAGCTATTTTCAAACACCAGCAGGTAATCAGAGAGCTACCGACAGCCTTTGTGCAGGGCAAAGATGCTGTTCCATCCCATCACTGCGCCTCACCTTAGTTTGTTGCCGTAGTCTGAACAAATCTGCTCCTTCCAGCAACACCTGGGTGTGCCAGGCTGAGGCTAGAAAAGGCAGCTCCATCCTCTCCTGCAGAAGCACATTCACAGCTGCCCAGTGCTGGTATAAGGGAACAGATACCAGTTAAAAACATTCCTGCTCCTCACTGGCTTTGCTGGGTGCTGATCACAGCTACGCAGGCACAGTGGAGCAGGCAACACAGGGCAGAAAGAAGCGTCTAGAAACAGGGCTGCTTCAAAGCCAGGAGGAGTTAACTTCTAATCATTCCTTACCGCCGCTGGGTCTGAGGTGGTGTTTCCCTGCTTGCGGGCTCACTGTTCGCTCTGTTTGCTGTCATCTCAGCGTCCCAAGTGTGTTTGTGCAGCACCTGCTGCCGCAGGGGGCACGAGTCCTCCCCATCACCATCTGTTGCCCGAGACGCCATCAGGCAGCCACGTTACAGCACAGGATCAGAGGGTTAACGGCACCCAGGCCGTGAGGGGCTTCACTTTGGCAGCAGCTCTGGGTGCCTTCGGACTGACAGTGGTAATGAGCAACATTTGCCATCTGGATTCAGGAAAGATCCACTAAAGGAAGTGGGGGAGGAAGGTCCATGCTCACGCATCACCCTGGGGCTGCCATGGAGCTGCCTGGTGCATGGTGTGGGGACCTGCACAGTGCCCCACGGGCCGGAGCAGCCCCGGCTGGGCTGAGCAAGGCAGGCAGCGGGGACGAGACCAGTAAACAACCGGAGGAGAAGACTCCTCATGCCAGGGTCCGGGTGAGCCCAGCCCCGCCTCAGCAAGCTGCTGGGCAGCGGGGTCCTCGAGGGCTGGCCCTGCAGCTCAGGGGATGTCTTTTTCACTTGGTTGCCACCACCCCTGTGCTGTCTTGCAGTGCCAGACCTTGGAGGAAACCATCATCAGTGACCGGGCAGAAAAGGAGGCTCAAAGAAGGCAACGAGAGCACGATGCCCTGGAACTGAAGAGCATCCTGAAGGTAAAGAGGGGCAAAGCTGAGGCAGTGCTCCGCCATCAGCAGCTGGGAGTTCATCATTTGCTTTGTGCAGGCAGAAAACGGCCTGAGAGAGATGGCTGGTGTGGGGTGCCACGAGCACAGGACAACGCCCGTCCCTTCTACTGGGACAGACGGGCTTGAGAAGGGAGTGAAAGGGGAGAAGCCGGGCTGCTGGAATGATCTGGGGCCGTGCTCCTCACACCAGCCCCACTCCATGGGCGACACAGCGAGGGTCACAGGGCAGTGCCCCTGCTCGTCCCCTTGACGTGGACAGCTTCAGTGTAACCAGCGCAGGCCCAGCTGCTGCTGCGTGGGCCGGGGGTTCCCTTCTGGAGCCAGGGCGCGCAGGAGAGATGCTCTGGCCATCGAGCTGTACCAAGTACCCCAGCAAGTGACTTCCCCTAAGACCTCTCTCTCTCACTTCCAGCTGCAGGCCTGGTGGAGAGGTACAATGGTCCGCAGAAACCTTGGCCCCTACCAGGCCCTCAGGAAGATTCAGGCGAAACAGCTATCAAAGCAGAAGGGGAAGAAGGACAAATCTGGAGCAAAGAAAAAGACACGCTAAGGAAAGAAACCTGGCCACAGACGTGCTCCAGGGCTGCTGCTGGGCAGGGCACTGCGGTCTGTCTGTCTGGCAGGACAAAATAAACCACATAACAGAGCTCGGGTTATTCTGGAGAACACTGTTCACGACAGACACAGTTAAGGTGACGCTGCAGTAACTTGTAAGATCTTGAAGGTACCCTTGTGCAGAGACTCTGCTTCTCCAGTAGAAAGGGCAACGGCACCAGAGCAGTGAGAAACCCCCCCAAAGTGCTTTATGGAAACATGAGAGCTAGCAGGAGGTGACCCTGCTAACAGCCCAGTGACCCACCTGCATGGGATGCACCTCTGCAGACCCCAAAGCTCCGGCTGCGTCGGCCACGTCACCCACACTGGGGCTCCTCGCTGTCAGCGCCAGCATTGGGTGGGCAGGGGGGAAACTGCCGAGAGCTCGCAGTGTGAGCACAAGAGCAGCCGAAGCCCGCAGGTTTCCATTCCCACCACCCTGTGAAGTGTCAGCACGCAGACAGAACCGCTCCACACACTTTCCGACCCAGGGCAGCAACAACAGAAAAAGCCAGCCGGCTGCGCTGCCTGCGGGAGCTGGTTGGTCACAGTTGTACCCACCGCCCCGGCCGCCGTCTCTGCGCAGCGGGGTGAGGCAGCAGGCAGGGAACAGAGCTGCTGGGGAGCTTTTTTAACCAAGAGAGGGGCCCTGTCTCCCGACACGACTGCTGATGGCACGTGGCACAAAGCAAACTCGGCCCTGCGACGGGCCGGGCTGGTTTCTGACACTCTCACGCCGGAGAGCGAGCTCAAACCAGACCAAGTCTGCTGCGCTCTCCACCAGCAGCCCGTGCTGGCCCCATCCGAACATCCTCGTGTCCCAGCTGAATGGTGCCAAAAGCTCTGAAGTTCAAGTGAGACGACCGAAATCACAAGCAGAGAGCTTTTGGCTCAGAACTCTCTCTGAAGGGGAGGAGAGGGGCCAGTGCCCGACCATCGGGCAGAGCCGACTATCAGGGGAGCACTGAAACTCCAGACGCGCTCGACAAACTTGTGTAAGCGGTGCTGCTCTTACCGCTGGAGCACAGCCACCTGCTTGAAACCGGGACGCGTTCCCCTTCCAGCAGCGCTCAAAGCCATGAACACATCCGCCTGCTTTCCACGGTCCCGCAGGGTGGGAAGGACAGGGATCACCCTGGTGCGACACCGGTGGGAGCCGAACCAGGGCTGTGCTTACCCCCACGCCTGCACCGCGGCCCCTTGCTGCAGGAGGCCCCTCGGAGTGGAGTTACGCTCCTGAGATTAATTCCTTTTGCACGCGCCGCTGGTTCGGTGCGTTTCACGTAGGACTCGTGTTTTCTGTGAGCAGTGGGTGTTAGCAGGCGACCTGTTTGGGCGGAAGGAACCAAGTTTGATCACAAACTCTTCAGAAGTTTTGAGCTAAAGGAAAAGCAGGATAGAACGGAGGGGCAGATCTCCACCGTTTGTATCAAACCCCAGGCACACGTTAGTCCTGCAAGCAACTGAAATCTGCAGCACGGCATCAGCTGGGCTTTGCTTGCTTTTCACCAGAAAACAAAATACAACATAATTCTGAAAAATCCTGCGCATCCAGGGACTCTGCCAAGGCGGGGCTCCCCCCCAAGCCCCAGTTCCTGATGCCAGCATAACACCCCCTGTCTTTATGCTACACTGAAGGCTTCTAACACTGCAGAGCCCCGCAGCCGACGCCCCCCGGGCAGAGCAGAAGCCCCACCCGGCCCCCGCCTTGCCGGGTCGGACACCGCAGCCGACTTCTGCTCCTCGGCTCTGCAGCTGCCAAGCAGAGGCTGAGCGCATCCAGGGACGGGAGTAGAGCCGTGGCCCAGCAGCCAGCCGTCCGGAGGAACTTTGCCAGGGTCGGCACCGCTCGTTTTTTCCAGCTGTGGAGAGATGGGATCACAGTGCGCATCCGTGATATCACAGAGCATTTGGGGATCTCTGGCAATTCCTAGGGTTTGCTTTTTTTTTTAAGAAAATAAAAAAAACTATCTCTGAGGAGGGAAGGAGAGAGGCGTAAACGCTTTGGCTGATCAGCAGAAGCCTCTCACGCTGCGGGGGCGGGCAGCAGGGGTGCCAGCGCTACAGATCAAACCCAGGACAGGATAAAACCCAGCAGGGACTGGCAATGAGCGCCTGGACCAGCAGCAGCAAACTGCCCCAGCCTGGAACTCGTGTTTTACTTTGAGAAGGGGAGAAAAAAGGAGGGGGGGGAGGGGTTAGGGAGGGAGGAGCAAAGGATTCTGTACAAAACCGCTGCTTCTCAGTGTCTGGGGAAGGTTAAAAATATCCCAAAGAAAACGTTTCTGATGTGGCTGCAGAATGCGTGTGAAAATGCTGCAGTTTTTCTGTGCTGATTAACTATGCAAATTAGAGAAACAAACCGGGTCCACTGACTGCCACCTGCGGGGATGGGGAGGGGAATCGACACCCAGCGCAGGGGGTGCGACATTCATCGATGCAACAGCAAAACAGCAGGAAGAATACTGGAATTCATGTAAGTTTTAAAACTTTATTTCAAATTACCCATGGTTTCCTTTTATATTAGCAATGTGCTCCAAGTTCACGCTACTGGCAGAATACAGGCAATTTAAAATAAAGTATACAACATTCAGACACATTTATATGTAACAGACTTAGAAGTTATGGAATGTATTTACAGACCTACAGCACGGGATGAAGCTTTAAAATCCTGTATTAATTACACGTTTACACTGTTTTCAGAAATAACAAAATTAGATTGCTTTGTAAAACATCAAAATATCTACACAAAAGAATTTTTTAGATGTCCAAATTCACCTTAGAAGTCCTCTGTTTCTAAAACATTTTTTTCAAAGAACCATTTATAGTCATCAAAGGGTAAAAATACCATTTGCCACTGTGTCACTACCAAGAACAACACAGGCGTTCTCGGCACTGTAAAAAGTTGTCTCTGATTTATTTTAAGCAGGCCACCGAGGTCGGGGCCTTTACGAAAGCCTCCCCGCGCACAACGGGGAAGACCCAAACCCCGACCACCGCAACGCTGCCCGGGACCCCCGAGTGCCCCCGCCACTCCATCTCGCCTGCGCAACCTTGCTGAGCCCAACACGGCTTGAGGAGGGACAGTGACACCACGGAGTCGGTGTGCGAACACCGGCCAGCACGGAACGCTGGGACGGATTCCCCCCACCATCCTCCAACACAAATGCCCCGGAGAGGAAGGACAGTTGCCTCTTTGCTTTAACACACAAAATCTAAAATTATACACGTTTTCTTTAAAATACTCTTTTCACGGGATACAACAAAAATTGCACATAAATACACCGAAAAATCCCAACCCATTTTGCGAAACAGAACTGAAGCTGGTTTTGGTACAGCACATTAAACCGTATGATCAAACTTCAGGTTTGGACTTACTGTCCTAAACATCTGGTCAAGATTCAGTGTTTGCCAGCACAAAATCACAGGATTCTGAACGCCGACCCAACGCGAGCACACACCCTGCAGCTGCCCGAGTGACCCGCTGCTCAGAGCGCGGGCCCAGCCACGCGGCCGCTGCTCCTCACACGAAGCCGGCTGCTGTGTGAGGAGGAGTGGCCGGGTCAGCCGGACACGGTGGACACAGCCATTTCTCACAGCTCAGGCCCAGCTCCCCACCCTGTTCACTCCTAAAGCCTGGGATCTGTGAAACGTCAAACCTCCACCAGCCTGAACACTGTGAAGTTTCATTTTCCCCAAGCGCTGGAAGCTGGACTGGAGCGACCGCCGCACCCTCCCTGTCCCACGAAGGGGCTGGTTTTCTTGAAAGAGGGACAGGTAAACAGGCCACAAAGGGTGCGCTCTGAAAAAGGTAACGTGCCCCTGTAAGACCACAGATGACCTCATGCTGGGAACTGGGTCAGTGCCCCCCTCTCTCAAACTATGTGCAGAGACACACACAGAGGAAACGCCTGTGGTCTGCACCGCAGGCTGTGAGCGGCACAGTCTGCCACTCGCCAAACTACAGCAGAAACTTCGGACGCTTTGGTGTAATCCTTTAAGAATTACCAACGCCCCTTGCAAGCGAAATTACGTGAAAGCCAAGACCTACTTGAGGAGGAAAGTATGTATGGAGCTGTTCTCTTCCTATGTGTATTGCAAGCTATCGGCATTTTCGTTCCCTGCAGCGCTCAGGGCAATGCGCTTACCCAGTATGAACAGGTTTCTCTGTTCAGCTGGGCAGTTTTAGATACCCTTCAGGTGCTCTTCTCCATTTGAAACGCGACCAGCCAATGCCAGTAAGAAGCAACTGGAATAATTACGTGAAATAAGGGATTCAACAGTCACCGCAACGGACCTTGAAGGAAATACATGAAGAAAAACAGAGTGGAAACGAAAATGCAAATCAAAAGGGGAAAAATCCAGCTAAGGCCAGTCCTTGCCAGTGTTCCCACAGCAGGTTTACTTCAGCAAAAATGACTTTCAGCTAGCCTGTTCCCGTTTCTTCTTCTTCCTTTATCCCCACGAAATCCTCTTGGTGTGTTCTGCTTCAAATACATCCCCAGATGCAATCCCTCCGACGCCTGACGTTGGTCTCAGCCCCCGCGCACCGTGTATTAGTAGCATAACGTTCCGGGATGTTTCATATTGGCCAAAACCTAACAAAGGAACCGCATGGGTGAAGACTGCGGTTCTGCAACATCCTTCTTTTTTGGGGGGGGGATTGTAACTGATCTGGTAGCAAGCCTGGACTCCCCACTAGGACCAGAGCAGGTCAGCTTTCCAGGAAAATGCAAAACTTGTCGGCTGCCTCTCCCATTCCTGTATATTGAAATTCCATTTTTATGGTAAGGAAAGAGGAAGGAAGTAATAGTAGTTTTGTAAAACCAGTGCATCTCTACGTGAATTCCAATGATACAAGGCTTTATTTATTAAAGCCTTGTTAAATCCACAAACAGGAGCTACCTTTTGCAACAGATTGCTGCTCTGGTAATATGCAGCCTACCTGTGGAAATTCAGTAATTGCATTCTTAAAATGATGGATTTCTCGGTGGCCGGGCCATACACCAGTGTCGGCATGTCTGCACGGGACACTTCAGCCCCTAAGAAATGTATTCTTTGCTAAAGGGTTTCTAATAATTAGCAGGGCAGGCTGTAGTTCTTCACACTGCAGCGAAAATACATACTCGGCTCTTGACGACATCGAGCCATCATCTGACAAAACGACCGAGCAGCCAAACGCATCCCTACACGGCCAGAAGGGGAGGTGAGACAGGTGGGAGATTTCCCTCCACTGATGCCGGAAAAATTTTCAGATAGAGACATGTTAAAACCCAAACAGAAAGTGAACCCAGCAAGAATGCTGATGTGATTAACACAATTTGAACAGGTCTGGTTTAGTACACTTTACTAAGATGTTTCTTGCGGAGAAAACACGCAGTATTTTTCCCCTTGGGGAAAAATAATTAATCCATTTTTTTTCCTTCAAATTTTAAGTAATGAGGACATGCCAACACAAGTTGCAGCTGCATGAGGTTCAAGCTTATTATCAAACACTGCAGGTTAAGATTGTGTGTTGCAATTTTTTAAATAAATAATAGAAATAGCTGTTGTTCTTTGGAGGCAAATAAATTCCCTTTCTTTAAACCCTGTGGGGAAGGAAAGAAATTCCATTCCCCACTCCCCATGTGCCCACTGCAGGAACATCCTTTTTTCACAGATGAATTCCCCTAGGAATCGCTTTCCAAACTCTATGCCCATGTCTTCAGCCGGCAAGGTCAGTTTCTACAGCTGGCTCAAACAGCCAGCCACTGGAATTCCCTGCCCTCCTCCCAGTGAAGTACTTTTTTTTTTTTTTTTAAATAAGGGGAAAAAAATTTGATAATAAAAATGTTATTGGAAACTGTTGTGATCTCCAAAAAAAATGGAGAAACGAAGTAAAACATTCCTGTCAGGAATCACGGAAACTCATTTCCTTAGAACAGAGCTTTGTGTGTTTGGATGCACTGCACGGGCAGTAAAGTCTTCACGTCCTTCTGCTTAGCCAAGGTAACCCAAAAGGTCCCGGAGGTCGTTACACAGCAGACAAGTGGTGAAGCTGCTGCTGCTTTGGGGGTGCCAGCTCCAGGAGCGCCTGCACAGTCACAGCTACCTGTGTCAAACCTTTCTCTTCTAAAATATGTAGAGGCAAACATAATTGCTCCTGAATGGGGAACAAAACAAAGACAAAAACAAAATGGATGAAAAACACTCAACTGAAAAGAAAAAAAAAAAAATTAAGCAAAAGGTGACTGAAATATGAAATGTTACGGGCAGCCAGCACACACACACAGAGGTATGAAATGAAATTTCTGCTTGCGACTAACGAACTGTGAACCTGACTACTCAATGGAGGTGGCCGTGGGGTAATCCTTGTGTTTGTTTAACAGAAAATTGTACAAATAAGGACTTGAAAAAGGATTGTGGGAGAAGTGGGGAATAGGAAATTGTCCTCTATCTCCGCCCACACCAAAATGGCAGCAGTTTAGGAAACCTGAAGTAGACGAATTTCAGCAGCTTTCCTTCAACATGATGAACCTGTTACAACAGAGTAGGAAAGCAACCATGGCTTCCTCTCTAAAACACAACCGCCTGTGCCTTTTTCAGGGAGTCCTCAGGCAGCAAGCCCGTTCAGCTGTCCAAGGTGAGGAAAGGCCTGCTTTAACGCAGCCAGTGAAATCCTGGAGTGTGCTATGGACACACTGTGCAACCAGCCTGAGAGGAAATGGCACGCTTCAAACTAATTCTCATCTCATGAGACACACTGCCCATCCGAAGTCCTTTTGTCTGCCCTCTCTAGCCCTACAAAAATTCCTTGGAAGGCATGAAAAAGCAGAAAGAACAAGTTGTTTTATGAAAGAAAACAAAAAATATACTTGCTTCTATGTATGACCAAAATAACCTTGATCACAGACGTAGAAAATGCCATTTCTCCATTCAAGGCAATGAGAAATTGACAACACATTTGTAGGCAAACATCCATCCTGTGTCAGGTGCCAGTCACTACCGCTTGTTTACCTTCCAGAAGTACACCCACTTAGCAGGTTACCTCCAAAATCATTCTCAGGAATAAGAGTCATACGCAAAATGCAAAAAGAGGTTTCAAAGTGTTTATTAATAATTGTGCTATTCTCAGTCTAAGGTGGATTTAAAGCCTCATCCTACGTAAGTCCTTGGCACATCTTGGCCTTCCTTACCCCGCAACAATCAGGATACACGTCCAACAGCTCTCTGTATCCGTAGAAAATAAACAAAGTGTGTCCCTCCCATAAAGATACAGAGATTATTTTTCACGTGTTATTGCCAGAGTAACCTGCATTTCTCCACTTTTTGAATCTTGACTGATTTTTGATGTTAAAGAAATCCTTATGACAGCCAACAGAGAGAAAACAAATGAACCCAGACTGAAATTCTCACAGTAAGCCATATGATCCAGCTGAAATACATTTATCTTCCAGCAAATCTAGGTTATTTTGAAAAAAAGTGTGCTTTTTGAGAAAATACTTGTAAACTTCAGCAAATATGCCTTATGTTTTTTCTTACATATATGAACAGATAAGGGGAAAAGCTTTGGAATGACTCCATACCACAGTCAGCCACGACAAACAAAATTTAAAAACTGGAAGGCACTGTTAGTGTAAAACTCCTTGCAGCTTTTATCACAGTGTTCATTAGAAGAAGTTAAGAAACATAGGAACCGAGTTCATTTTAGTTCATACCAGTAAGCAGTGCAAAAATAGCTTATTTAAAAATAAAACAATCTCGCCCATCAAAGGTTCCCTCTTTCCTCAACAATGTTTTGCTTGGACAGAACACTTTGTGTGATTTGGAAAGAGGGCATCAACTCCTCTGCTTGCTCCTTTGTTAAATACTCACTTTACGTTACAAGAACTGGTGAGATCCATGTACACATAACACATTTTTACTGGTAGCAACCACATTTGCAACTAAACTCCTGTGTATCTTAAACTGTGCTTCAGAGCTGTTGCCAGATTAACGTTGGAATGCTAACACCACTTGAACTGGGGTTACGAGCCACTTCCATGTTTTCAGATGTGGCAGAAATTTATTAAAAAAGCATTTGGAACAGCCATTTTACTTAACACTTACCTGTCCCTGGTCTCTGAGCAGAGTTCCCTGAATCAATCTACACTCTGAGGAGACATGGTCTGTTACACAGCACTTGTCTAAGAGGGAGTGCCCTGAAGTTCTGAGGTGTCCCTGAGACATTAAAGCATTAAAGCACCAGGGTGCTTTTCCTGGGCAGGGAAAAAGCTGTGAAGCTTTACGGAAGACTACCTGAGTTTTGTAAAACAGTGAAGAGTGATCGTGCAGCCAGGACTTACACTTCTGCAATTGTGTGATACAAAGGTTTCTGAAAATGACAGGATGGGAGGAAGAATGGAATAAGCATGAACCAGCACAGGCTGAGGCACCCACGATCAAGCGGCAACTCAAGAAGTTTTTAAGTTTTATCCAGAGCACAGTAAAATGCTACGATATTCTGTGGCATCTGACACTATCTTCAAGATTTTTCCTTCTGTGCCAGAAAACATTTCTCAAAGCTCTGAAGAGCTCAACGTTCTGAGAATTGCCTGCTTGATCTGTCACGAAGCTCAAGTAGCTCAGGACTCACTGGTGGTATTTTAAAAATCCTGACTCAAAGTAATACACCAGAGTCTACAAATACAAGAAATCAAACGCTCTCAGAAGCAGGATAAGGGACAAGGGATAAGAAAAAAAAAAAATCAGTAACAAAGTCCTGTGGACAAAACTTTCCAGACCATGTCTCCTAAGACTGTGAGATCCAATCAAGAACACTGATCATGGAAAAAAAATACTTTGCATTCTTTAACATTTTTCATCAGATATTCCTGAAGCAATTTACAAAAGTGGGTGCAATTCCCATTATACAGGTGGGGAAACTGAGGCACGAACTGACAATGCAGTTTTCCCAGTACTACATCACTCGTCAGCAGGCTCCAGCATGTACCCTAACCTCGGTCCCTTGCTCTTGCAAGGGAGGAAGTGCTGTCCGTGGGCTAAATCATTATATCTGCTAAATATGACACAGCAAATACAAATGTGAATTATGTCACAGATGGTCGTGTGGGTGCACCAATGTGTTTACACATTGTACTTGTCACCTCTGTCCCATCAGTGGGAAAGAAAGCACTTCATACACACAGTCTTGACAAAAAACAAAATCCTTTCCCAAGCACCGGAGCGATGGCGGGAGGAAGCAGCAAAACTATGCTTCAGCTAGAGAAAAAAGACCCAGCGATAGAACATACAAAGTGTTAGCATCAGAGTACAGTAAAACACCACAAAGCCCCAGAGCTGAATGGAAAGGGAGACAAGACTGGATTCTTCTGAATCTGTCCCCAGGGAAAGAAGAGTCTCAACTGTTCTTTTAACGCTGAGGTTTAGCTGAAGAATGTCAGAAGGGGAACAAAGATTGTCCTGTCCAGAGTGTGTGAGCAGGAAGGGAAAACAGACAGAAAAAAAAGGTCAGTCAGTTAGCCATAGCAACATCCACGAAGCAGTCAGTCATCAACAACCTACGTGTTCGAGAAGCGTATCACAGCTGGTTAATTGTCACAAATTAATTTCATTGCAAAGAACTCACTTAATGCAAATATTTAGTGTTCAGTGAGGTGCCTGTCACCTATACAGCTTAAACATGTAACTATTCTTTGTTGTTAAAAACACAGCAGTTTACACATGTCTTAGTGAAAACCATTTTTCTCCAGGGGAAATAAGAGGCTACAGGTTTCTGAGATGCTGCTGTCACTGCGTACTCAGCAAAGCTAAGACTCTGCATGTAACTTGGTTAATGAAAACAGCAGGACAAGGGATTATTTATGTGTAACTAATGCTTGAATGCAGTATCCTGCAGAAATATCTATTACTAATGAGAGTTTAAGTGTTCTGTAACTATTCCCACTGTGTATCTTTTCCCTCCCTTTCATACAGGTAACTGCTGTAAATCAGTGAAATCTAGATGCATGTATCAACCTGTTCAACTGTCGGTTGCTTTTGATGCAAGGCCTCAGCTAGCGAAGTCCTACAGAAAGAGCTGCTCCACTGTGGTGCCTCTAATTAGCATTTTCTAAGAGTAGCCTTCCTCTTAGAAGGTAAGTATTTCTACATAGATCCATACTTTCGGAAAGCCTTTTTAGTTTTGTAATTAGAATTTAAATGAAAGGAAATACCTGCAGGCATCTTTTCAAGAAAAACAGACTAGGCTGCCACGCCATTCTTGCGTACAGGTATCTTCTGTTCACATCTCAGTAGATACGTAATGTAGACGTGTGAGAGCAACTTTTGAGTTCAGGTGGGGGTATTTCAGCAAGTCTCCCCCGTGACACTCTCCTTGAACTCTTTCACATTAAAGCAAGAAATATGAGAAAAACAGGAGGGTCCTAGCCAGTAGCTGCAGCAGATGTAGCAGAGTGGGTCTACAGGGGACTTTTTCTTGAATGACTTGTTTGTTTGTTTGTTTTTAGATGTGCATAATTTCAGTGATCTGCTCTGCTCTGCAATCCCATAAAAATTACACCTTCGTATCTGAGGGAGCTATAAATAGGGAAGCTGGAATGGAATTGAACAATATTGCCCCAGACAAATTTACATTGTGCAGTTCTGCTGGGAAGAAAAGTCTGAGGTTTCTTAGGGGACCCAAACAGTGCAGGATCTCAAAGTACTAACCATCGCTTACAGCTCCCTACCACGTTCCAACGCAATTCACCACTGTGTCATGTGAAATTGCCAGGCAGCTCAATAAATACACTATCCTAAAATACCAACGGCTCAAATGCCTGCAAGTGAAGCTATCTGAAAACTCCAGAAAATACTGCCTGACTGACCTGAGAATACTGCTTTCAGAAATAGCTGGGAAATGAGTCACTGGGTCTACTTTTCCCTTTCACAATACAAAAGAAAGAAAACAGCACCTACCATAGAAACACTACTGCTTAGCAGTATAAGAAACAAAATCAATTAATGCACTAGAGGAAAAATTAAGAAAAACATGACATATCAAAACTACTTGTACTGAGACAGCTGTTAAGTAAGACAAAGTAGAAAGGACAGGACAGCATAAAACAGGATAATTGGACTCAGATGGACTATTTTATATGTTCCCACCTCCCACTTCTTCCAAGTTTCAGAAGAGATCAAGGAATACCAGAAGACAGACTTCTACCACTGGTACCTAACCAAAAGAATTAGGATCTACGCAAAGATAGCTACCATCAGAGAAAGGCAAATAACACCGTGACTTGTTGGTAAGACAGTAAAGATGTTTGTGTAAGAGAATTATTCTGAAGGAATACAAAAAGCTTTGGGATAACAATAAAACATGCAAAACATCATCCAAATGTTATCCCACTTTTAAGCTGTCAAACACCTCATCTTGAGAAAATGTAATTGTTTTTATAGAAATACCTTCCCACTCTAAAGGCAGACTCAAACTGCACCAGCTATCATGAATCTGAGGCACAGCAGTAAGTGAATCAGACCTCTGATAAACTCTATCTGACTTCATCTCACTCTGGAAGACAAAGCAAGATAAATCTGATCTATACTGCAAGACATAGCTTATACCTGAACCTTCTAAACTTTTAGTTATTTTGTTTCCATGAAATCTTTCCAAGGAGGTTTTATTTTCTGAAGCATCATACAAAACTGCAACTGAAACACTGTCTCAGGATAGTAGAAATACGTACCTGAGGCACTCCAATTCTTCTGCAAGCTTCCAGGAAATTCTCCACATTTCGTCTGCATTTTGCCATTGTAAGTTTAGGCTGCAAAGAAGTAAAGGAGGCAGGCATACAGTGTTCTTAATTGGCAGGATTTTAAAAGATCTTTACTTTTTATTTAAATAAAACTCTTTTTGCCAAAAACATACCACACTTACATGGGCTTATCTAACTCAAAGTAGGCGCTGTTGTAGTTTGCTTTTCTTTAGAAAAGCAAGCCCAAATTTCAAAGCTATTTTATGAAAAGGTTATTTATGAATGCTGGATGTTTTTTAAAAAAGATAATTCTAAGCTGTGCAATATTTATATAGAAGGTGTTATATAAAACTGGCTAACACTTTTAGTGGCTATAGGATGGTAATTTTAAAAATGTATTTTGCACACATGAAACACATGCATGGCTTCCATGCCGTGATTTCAGAGCTATTTCATGATATGAAGCAATCTGGAGTCTGTTCTTGATTACTACAAGAATATACAAATATCGAACTATATTTAAATTAACAAAGAGACAAAAAAATGAAGGCTAGATGAAATCAGAAAATAATGGAAGAAAATTGGAATTGAAGCTTGCTGCTTGTAAGCTTCCTGTAAATTTGTTTGATGCAGCGGTTTGAATCGCACTCACTGGCATTTTTGCAAGCAAGCTTTTTCCTACAGTTTGCTTTCACACCTCTCCACAGACAGACCATGGCACAGGCTGCGTCTTGTTTCTGTTCCTGAAGCTTATTCTTTTTTTGTTAAATAGACACAAGGTTCCTGCTCCTTTGAAGGAGCTACCCACAGCCTACGTAGCAGCAGGCAGTGGTCTCTGTGGGTTCAGTACTTTTCCGCAATGGTAGGGTTTCTGCTCTGTCCGCTCAATGTGCTCTATTTCCCCACCCAGAAATCAGGTTAAAGGCTAGTGCTGACTTCTTTCTCCTGAAGGATGAGGGGAATACAAAGATCACGCTGTGACTGAGGAACGACATGGTGCCGCTTCTGCTCCTGGAGCCGTGCAGCTAAAGGCTGCCTCTTCCTTGGGATTTATATGACAAAGCCAAGATTTAATTCCTAACACAGAATATTCAACAGCACGTAAAACCAGGCCATTGAAAAGATACTCTCAATGACGCAAATCTTCTAAATAGCGGCTGTATGTCTTTTCTCTTAATGATTCCACAATCTGCCTAAAATGCTGGCGTGTCCTGTTCAATTGTCTCAAAATAATGAAGACATCTGCTTGTTCACGTTGAATCCAAGGGAGAACTACAATGATATAGTAGGCAGCCCTGCAAGTGCCAGTTCAAATTCCAACCAACACAAAGGCTGACTCCAAAATAAGGAAAAGCAAACAGAACATGCATGTTTCAACTCCTTTCCCCAGGAACAATCTTCAGGGTTTTCTTTCCCTATTCATGCAATTTAAAGGTGCATAACAAGCAATGTGCCTGTCCATACTACTTTGAAGTAGCTGATCCTAAATGTTTTCACTTAACTTTCTGACTTCCACAAATACAGATTAGGTAAATAACTTGTTATTTCACAGTTCTTGACCTTTCTCTAATTCTGTGCTTTCTCTACATGATATACAGTAATGCACCCAGAAATACATCATCTTCACTGCTTTCCAGAAACACTGCAGTTGTGCAAGGTAAGAGAGACAACTTCAGAAATTATCAAACTTCTCTGCACACTTCCTTCCTTGCTCCGAACAGACTCCAGACACAACTACCTTTTCTCCGGTTGTCACAAGGGTACGACTGGATTTGTTTTGTTCCAGGAGATGCTGTTCTCCCATTAGCTTGAGTGTGCTCTGCTAAAATTCTGAAGCAGAGGAATTTGTAGTGCTGTAAAGTGGACACAGGAATCCACCTGGCTTCTCTGCCTTTCTTCACTGTCCCATGTAGTGGGATCGTAAATGTTGTAGAGAGTGTTGTACTTCCCTGCTACCTGTTTTCCTGGACTACTCAGACCTTCTGATCTTTTGAAATATCCTATTTCAGTTTTCATGCTGAACTGTCTCTTATTTCACTAGTTTTCAAGATAACATACGGAGGACTTAAAACTGTTAACATTTTCTTACAATCTCTGTTAGAAATAACTTCATTTAAATGAAACAAACCCAAATATAACTGCTTTTAATGACACTACAGACCTTTCTTAGACAGAACATACAGTTATTTTTTTGTCATGTACGTTCACAGAGGAGAATGCTGAATGTAGCATTTGTCTGGATTACAGGACTTTGTCAGATGTTATTTTGGACACCTATAAAACAGTATCATTACTACATACTTACAACAGCAGGCGAAGGGACATGAATGCTGGGAACAGATCGGGGACGCACGTGATTAGCTAAATGGCACAGAACAACACCATCGGTGAGAGCTGCTCCAAGATCACTGGGCAATGACACTTTCAACCGTGATTCTATATTCTGTAGAAAAATGAACATGAACACAAAAATAAGAGCTGGTTTTCTCCAACTGTTTCATTCTGCAGAACAGTTTATAAGAGGCAGAGTGCTTGCATTACAACTCTGTCCATCCTCATGACATTTCCAAACAGCTTTCTGAATAACATCAAGGAAAGCTCCGCGCACTGCTGCAGCCCAGAGCTGACCACAGTCCGGGAGTAACTGTGTTCAATGATGAACAGTTTTCATTGTACAGCACAGGGGACTAATACAACCATTATTCAAAAATAACGGAAATCAGGGTCTAGGAACAGTAGTCCTAATCCTGTGTATTCTCAGAGAACAGTTCTGCCAAGGCAAGTGAAAATAATTGCCTTTGTGGGTTGGAGGACAACAGAGTTAACAAAATCAAGACAACATTTTTGCCTGTAAAGAAAACCCTGAACTACTTGCCATAAATACCTCATCTTTTTAAAACTGTTTAGTATTTGTGTAAGGGAATGAATAAAATTCAATTCAGCCTTTTAATCTTACTTCAAATGTTGTGTGAATTTCACCGAGTTGTTATGCTGTATCTAATTTTTTTTAAGTATTAAAAACCCCAAGAATTTAAGCTTACTGGGAAGCAGAACAACAGACAGACTACATACAAAGCTTTCTGAGATAACAGAAGAGAGGCTCTGCAGACAGCACCAAGTTTTGTTTTATGTAACTTTCTCCTTTTAGAGAAAGGAGATTGTCCTTACTTTAAAATTCACAAAGAGAAGGAATTCTCTCTGTCCATCTGGGATGCTTACGGCTTTTAAAATCAGCTTTAACAAGAATGAATTCTTATTTCTTGGGAAAGCTCAAACAATTAGTCAGAGCACCTCAATGAATCCCTTCATGCTCTCCAGAAACAAGACTGGGGCAAAGCAGAGCAGTACATTAATGCCATGTGGCATCTTCAACGTTCACGTGTACTGTCATTGTACTCGGGCGCAAACTAGGAGTGTGGTGGCCCCCAACAGACAAAAAGCACAAGTATAAGGAACGTTCATGCCTCAGATGTTCTGTGCTTAACTAAGGATAAGGCAAGAATCAACAGATCCAGAGCATACAAGCAAACCATGCTGTCAGCACGACTGGCAGCAGTCCATCTGGTTTTCTGCAGGCTTTACAGAAAAGAGGAGTTTTAAAAAAGAGATTAAAGACAGTGAAGCAACTTTCCAGGGAGTTCCTTACAAGCATGAAGGCTGATAAGGAAGACAGAAAGCACAGGTTCATTTTAAAAGCAGAGATCATCAGACTGTCAGAAGCAGGAGTCAGCACAGTTTATTTTACAGAATTTGAAGCTGACCTCAGCCAACACGAAAACCAAAGTGAACACCACTACATCCATGTGAAAGAACCACTTGGACTGTACAGCACCATTTAATTTTGGTCAACTGTGCACCATATTGGTTCAGTGACATCAGTGCAAAGCACAAGTACAGATTCAGTAGGGTGCATGCAATGCATTTACTCCACCGTCCACATACTAGCTTCCGGCAGCACTTACCTTACGTAGCTGCTCTATTAGCTCCAGCTCCTCCTCTCGCTGTTTGGAGTTTTGTCTTACTCTAGGGTCTGCAGAATCACTAGCAGGAGACAAGGCACGGGCAGAAGATGCACTAACAGCTAAAAAAGCAGCATGAAGGAAAGAAAATCACTAAGCATGGTTTGGCTGATTGTCCTTCACTGCTGTACTATCCATGCACACACAAGGTTTCAGAATGTGTACAGTGCATTCCTCTTCACAAATCTGTTTCTTTCATTCCATTATTAATCAAATTAATGATCTACCAATCTAAACGAGGTGTTCTCTGGCACATTTTCGGTTTTGTTTAGATTCTGTTCTTTCTGTTGGATAATAACCATTCACAAAGGAGGACAAAGTTTTGCCTGATAGAGTATGATGAAACACTTCAGTCTTTCTACAGAAACTGCAATTTTGTTACGTGCTACTATCCAATTCAAAATTTATCAAGCTGCCTTCTTCAGCTGTAGAAGCTTTTGTGGCATTTCCCTGGTATCTTTTTAGGTGTAAGCACAGATCAGCAGAACAAACTCCCACATTTCCACAAGTACGACAAAAGAACATTTGACAGCTCTAAATAAAAAATTGTTAATTCACAAAGTATTTAATGCCATGCATCTACAAATGGAATTCTAAAAGTAGTTTGATGATAATGACCTGAAGCAACAGAACAGTGCAAAACCTAGGTAATGCAGATCTTTATATAATGTAGTAAACTAGCTGATTTCTGAGCTATATAACCTACCTTTGTTTGCTTCATCCCTGACAGCTGCTCGGAAAAGGAAACTCTCGGGTCGCTGGGAAGGGTTTCTATAGGAAGGTGGTGCTGCATGGCCAGGATATGGAGGGGAAAGGTGGACTAAACAAATGTGGAAAGGCACGGGAAAGGAAAGGATGAAGAAGGAAATGGTTAGAGTTTAAATGGGAAATGGGTTCAGCAATGTGGTAATTAAAAAGAACAAAACAAAAATTTAATACAATAATGACAAAACAAATTACAGCCATGCATGATAAAAGCACAGAGCAGGAAAAGGCACTTCCAAGGACACTTGCATGCAAAGCAGTTCCACATACCAATTCCAACAACTGTTCTGACTGTTGCTGAATGCATCTGTGTGCCAAAGCCTGTGTGAAGGCCTAAACCAGCCAAACCCTACACACTGCCTGAGGACACACTTCACCCTTGTTGTCTCTTCCCTCATGTGTTTCTAAGGAGACCCAAATCACTGGGTAAACGCTCAAATACAGAAGTGCCACATACAGAGATGGGAACATATGCTCCCTTCTCTTCACAGTACAAATAAGCCAGCAGGCATTTTGATCTTATTTTTTCTGAAATTTTTCTTCCTTTCCCTGTTACCTGTCTGAGTGGTAGGTGAGCCAGTGGAGATGGCAGATCTGTCGTCACTCTGTGGACAAAAAAGCAGAAGAGTATAAATGGTCCTATAATGTGGAAAATCTGTGACTACATTTTAATTTGCTGTGTTTTAAAAAAGGCTCCATCCATCTAAATGTGTTTCAGAAAAAAATCAGAAATGTGAAAAAACACAGTATGTTGTCCCCCAAGTCTCCTCTCTGCAGAAAGTGACAAAGTTTCTCTTTTTGCAGAAATGACACAATTGTTTTTTTCTGAGGAAAAAGAATGATGAAACAGCACTGACTGCAATGCCAGATCTTTCTTTACTCTTCCTTCTAACCAAAACTTTCAAATCATTCTTTGCAAAGTGGACACAGAAAACCAGGTAATTAAATAAGATGCAGACCTTGCATTACAGCAGCACCAATAAGGACACACCTCTTCAACATCTTCGCTAATGCAAACCTGCTATTTACTGAACATCACTCTCCCTAGTGAAACACACCATGGGTTTTATTACAGTGCTTACACAGACTAATGATTTCTTGTGATGAATACATTCAGTACAGCTGCATTCACAGAAGAGAAATAAATAAAGGCAATCTGTATTCAATGGTACAAGTTGGTAAAGAACACAACAAAAGTACTTTTGATGAACTCAACCTTCGTCAAAAGAAAATCATAAAAAGTAACATCAAACAAAACCAAGAACCCCTCAGAGCAGAGACTGGTTACCATGTTTTGACAGCCTAGGCCTCCTGTAGACACAGCCTAAAGCTAAGATGAGATAATAGCTACTACAGTTTAATCAGGTAAATCAGATTCATACCCTGAACTTTTGATGAGAAGTTGACAGACTAACACCTGTTAAAACAGATGTGTGGATCCAAGAGTTTTTTTGTTGGCTTTACTGGTGAATGATAATAGCAAGAGATACCTTGACAGGACTGAAGGCAGAGGCATTAGGCAGGGTAGTAGCACAGCTTTCCTGATTCAGCCCTGAGAGCGACTGAATGCAGAGAGAAAGAGAAGGCAGTAGCAGTGTTAAGCAAAAATAGGTCATGCACAAAGGTGGAACGCAGCAGACAAAAAGGAAGAGGTGATCATGATCATATTCTCAGAAACACTCAGCAGGCAACAGNCACATACTTGCTGCATTACAGTTAAAAGCCTTCCTACCCTCCTGAACTTTTCTGGCTAATAAGCCTGGGAGGTGTGATGTTTCTTTTACACACAACACAGTGACATCAAAAGCAGAACTGAGAACAGTAAGTGAGGTAAAAACTTACTTAGTAACAACTAATGTAACACCTATGCCATCAGATAAAAGGAAATTTTACTCTACAACAGTTCATTCTGAGCCACTATTCAAAATAAATTCCTTTCTTTTTAATGTTTCAAGTATGCTATGCATTTTTAGTAAGTTATTTTCCTATCAACTTTGTAAAATCAGACAAATCCACATCTAATGGCCTCAAGAATATACACTTTGTGTCTGCCACAAACACCTAATGCTGGTCTTTGTGAATTACACACAATGTAAGTTTCTGTGGGTGGAATCTAGCTCTGGGGGAAGATGTCACTGTGAAGATTTACAGCTCTGTTACAAATGAAGTGCAGCCAAATTTCAATTATAACCAATATCAACACCAACCAAATAAACAACTTGTCATGTTTCAGGAACGGGAGCTCCAGCATGCCAATCTGTCACTGAGACGTGGCTCTGGAAGGCCAAATTCTGTGTCTTAGTGAAAGCAGAAGCAAAACCTTAACACTTGAGGACCGAATGGCTCAAGAATGAAACTATTCTTTGTGAAACAGCATTCAAATAGAAAAATGACAGTTCAGCACAGGAAAGAACACCAGACGACACCCAGAAACTCTACAGATGTGAAAGATGCACTTGGGAGTGTTAGTATTTCAAACGATTTGCAACTATTCGGCCACTTCAGAACAGTACAGCCAGGAAGGATTAGGAGGAGAGGTTATACTCAGGGCAAGCCTTAAACACATACATATTTAGGACCTATGCAGACTTAACAGCTGATCTTCAAAACAGCCTCCTTCTCCACAGCAATGCAGAACAAAAATTGTGGTGTTTTTTTTTTTTTTTTTAAGGCTTCAAAATATCACTTGACTTACACCAAACATTAGCTGGTATATGAGAACAGTAAAATAAAACCAAAGTAGGTGGTCTATAACATCAACCTATGTGTTTAGTCCTGTACGAAAAGAGCAAGACAACCTCGACACAGACTAGCAAGAAGTCACCACAATTCACATACCCGGCAGTGGGTGGAGGGGGAACAAGGCACACCAGAGGGTAGGACAATCACAACAGCAACACACTGAACACACTGCATGCTCTTCACCTGTTTGTGAGTCCCTGGCCGCCTTTTAATGGTATTGGTGTTATTGTCAATCTCAAACACAAAGAGAGGCTCAAAACCATTCTGTCAGGGACAGCAAGGAAAGGGAAGAAAGGACGTAGTGAGGCAAAGAACAACTCTAAGAGAAGGCAGCCCCAATACAAAAGGAACGAGGATGCTGCAATTCAGACTTACAACACTGTACTGCACATGCTGCACTCGGCCTCTAGATCTAGCACTGAAGTTGGAGAAATCTCCTTGCACCAGGAACAGCTGTAGATACAGGCGACTGCCAAAGAAGAGCTCAACCAGAACTCTGCGCCAACCAAATAAGGATATTTTAAGGGAATTTGATTATTAAATGTTTGAATATAGAGATGGATGCCAATGGTCTGAGAGAAAACTCCAGGGTACAAGTTAGCATATTTCAAGTCCTGCTTACTTTACCCACACCATCAATATTTGTAACACACTGGTGCCTAAAAGCCTTAATTTTAAATGTTTTCGAGATCCCTCGCGCTAACAGTAATACGATGGCCTCAGGCCATGTTTGAGACCACTACAAGAAAACACAACGCAATGCACAAAGGAGCACAAGGCAGCAATGACAGAAAGGTTATGAAAGGCAGAGGTCACACCAGCTGCCTGATGCTTATCAAGTATTTCACAGGCTTCACAACAGAGAAGTTGAGCAGCAGTCTGAGAGAATGTTTTGCGTTTTTTTTCCTTCCACAGTACTCACCTTGTAAGGGACAGTACGGGAGAAAACAAGAAGATATTTGGGGAAAAATGAAATACATAAGCAATCAAGGCTGAAATCATTAGCCAAGTCTGAAGCCTTGATACTATCTCAACAAGTAATCTCAATTGTAACAAATGGGACTACCCTTGTGAGAACACCCAGCAGGATATGACTAACATAAAACTTTGAGGTATACAGCACGTTTTCTGAGACAGGCCAGTGAGTACATTTGTTCAGCAACGTTTCAGTTAGTCTGGCTACTACAAGTCAACACAAGAAATCCACCACAGCATGCAATGCAGTACTATGGCCAAACTCCGCTTCGCTTCTAATCACAGGTGTGTAGAAGAAACATACAACTAAACTGAACTCTTCACATTCACAGAAAGTATGGGTAGTCATTCTGTGAGTTCAGACAGACTGCCCTGAAATTGTTTACAAACAGAAAGAAATGATCAAAGTAACCCCTGCAATGCGAATACATTTTAATTTTAATTAGTGATAAAAGATCAAAAGAAACATGATGTAAGACTTTAAAAAGGAGATTCACAACTTAAATTTTGTTTTTAAGAAAATTTTTGTTAAAGCAGTAACAATACCAGAAGAGGGAAGCAGTAAAATACAGTTCACTTGCTTTCTAACTACCTGTTACACTTATTACTTTTTTAATCTTTTCCTTACATCTGAGCTGAAAACATTGTTTGGAGCAAAAGAAAAGCAACTTCTCAGTTTAGAGAGCTCTGATGTCATAGGGAAATGCTGAACAAAAGATCTTTGCCTCTATGTAATACCCTCCTCTCTTACCACAAAGTGTTATTCCCACACCATAAATCTAGAACAATCAGTGGAAAATCTAACAGAATATTTTTTTTTAAACTAACTGATCTGCAAGTTTCAATTTCCAAAAGTTCTGAAAGATCAATTTTACACTACTGCGTGCAGTCTTTCTGCAGAGAGAGAAAAAGACAGAGAGGAAACTATCTAAATGGAAAATGTGTACTGAAAACTGCCCCTAACAAATAGAATTTTGATATGAAACGCCTCTGCACTCTGGTGGAGGAAAAAGCATCCATGGGAATTAGATCTAGCTAAATTTCAAATCCATAAGGACAGGGAAGATATCAAATGAAATGCAACAGAACACAAAAATGCAAAAGTAACTTCAACTCCTACGACAGACTTTTGTTTTTTAAAGCAAACTACTGATGAACATTTCCTTATTGCTGAATAAGTTTTTACCACACAAAATACATTTGTGGAAACAAAAATGCTACAAATTCGTGAGCTAGCATAGGCTTAATGTTCCAGTCACAATAATTGCCAGTAACAGGTGCCCTGGCATATGTCGTCATTAGACACAGTGTGTATTTCCACTACAAAATAGAGCTGAGATCATACTTCAGCAGTTCAGAAAACCCAGCATTTCATATACTATTATAGTTTAGTGTTGCTGAAAAGAGCAAGGAATGAAAAGAAAAATGAATAAAGAAATGATTGCTTTCAAATTGAGTTCAATCTCTCCGTACCAGCCTGTCCATTTATTTGTGAAGTGCAAGGGTGTTACTTGGTTAAAGACATAAAGGAAACAAACAGCGATGGAAGCCAGTTTCAAACTAATTTCTGAATATTCCAAGTCATGTAATGTAAAATTCTATATATTAATTTACAACAAAACTCATGGGATCATAGAATCAAATAGAAGTGGGGTCCTTAAAGCGATCTTTAAAATAAATTTAAAAGATTAATTAACTGATAACAGAGTATCAACGCTTAACCCCAACCACTGCTATTCTCCTGTTTCTTATTATCTAAATACAAAAGCACATTTTTATATGCTAACTGATTGTGTTTTCTCTAAACAGGCACATGTACGATCACTAAATCTCTCTCTAATACCACAAGCCTTCTTTCTCTCCCACACAGTGCTAGTCACGTGAAAGCAGGAAAATCAAAAGTCTGAATGAAAAGACAGTAAATATCCTGACCGACATATTCTGGAGAGAGGTACTCTAACCAAGAGCACTGTCTAAAGAAAATTTGGCAGATGACGGAAGCACATGAACTAAGAAAACAAATCCCAGGCATGCAGTCATGCAACAGCAAGCAAATCGGGTGTATTTTTCCCTTACAGACATGGATTATGGCATTAATTGTATTCTTTTAATTATGCCACATCACTAAGATGCCATAAAGGAAGAAATAGCATAAAACATGAATTAAGTACGTAAATGTTTTTATATTTGCTAAGTGTTCAAAATAGATTATTTTTCAGACACCTTCACGGATAAACATTAAAAAGGTATGAGGAATATTTCATGATTTATAGCATTCATATGTAGAGAAGCTTTTCCCTGTGCTGTTACATGGTTACCAAGATACTAAGTACTTCTAACCACCATGTGCAGGACACAGACAAGTTAAAGACTGTACTGGAAGCATTAAAATTGCTTACTTGACACTGAAGAGCATATCAATTAGGAAGCAAGCAAAACGGAGACGAAATCAAACCAGAACAATGAGAGGTGACTTTTTAATTTTAGAAGCTGTTCTTTACTATTGGTAATTTTCTTTTGCTCTCAGCGAAAGATAAGCTTTAATCATTTTGTGGAGAAACATCCCTGTATTGTTAACAAATGGCTGACAGCACAAGTATCAACACAGTCATAGTATTACAGTTTATAGCTACGCTGCCTTTCAAAGATGGTCATGTTTTATGCTATTTAGATTAGCTCTAAAATAGTTGGTCTAATCTGAGACAATCATAAAGTTATTATTTCTATGCTCTACAATCTGCCACATAAAAAGGCCATTACGTGCAGGATCTTACCACTAACAAGGCACTATCATCAGTATGCTGAGACCTTCTGGATGGAAAGGGACACTGGGACGTGGGAGAGATGGAGTAATGTCAGAAACACACAGAATGTCAGAAACACATGGTATGTGAACAGACAGACATTTCGGAACATGTACTGCTTGTTTATAGCATTTTGAGGCTTTTTTAAAAAATCCATAAAGTATAAGTAACTCTGTAGGAATATATAGCCACATGACCTATGAATTATACTGCATTCGTATTACTTAAGGAATCAGTTATTCTGCTTTCTGTGTTGTCGCAAGCAAATACAGACAACTATGTACTCACAGTTCTTACTGTGGTAGAACAAAGGACCCTTTAAAAGAATAAATTAAGAACAGAAGAACATTAAGAAACAAAAACTATTTCAATTGCCCCATGTTTTGGTAATTTACTAACAAAAAAAATTAGCTGGAAAATGCTGCTAAAGAACTATTTATATTCATTATGTTATTAAAAGTTTTGATCCAATTAACACTGTCAAGTGAATTACCTTCCCCTGGAGGAAAGTGGGGACAGCAAGTAGTGGAAGAGCGATTACTATGCAGAAATCCGATGCAGAGAGTGAACAGATGTCACTGGCTCAGCTCTGTATATTGTAGAAGGCTGAGCCTTGCACGATTTGTGTTCCCTACTGACTTACTGTTTCTGATTATGAAACTTTTTTTTTTCTGATAGCCCTCAAAATTCTAACACTTAATCTTCCTGGGATAACTGATGATCTAATGGTGGGAAACTGGGAGAAAATTGGTCAGTGAAGGATGACTGTACCACAGTAACTTGTCTGAACACTCCTATTAGATAGTAAACTGTACTGCTTGCAAGGAGCATCTTAAAATGAAATATGAAATGTATTGTCTGTACAGAACATAGAAAACATACAGGAAACAATAAAACAGCACACTCAGACAGGCAATCGACATGAACAGAAGGAAATACTAGACTGGTCCCAAAAGCAAAAAAAAAACCAACCCAAGACTTCTTAATCACAAGTGTGAAAAAACTATGCTATAACCCAGTCCTGAAAAGTTCTCCATGATCAGGAAAATATCTCTGACAGACAGAGCTAAGAATTCGGGTGCTGACAACCCTAGTAATACTCTTATTGGACTCTCACCTCACTATCCAGGGGACTTTGCTTCTGAGGACTTAAGGATGCTTTTTGCTACAGAGAAAAGGTAAAAATGAAAGACCAATTTAAACGAATGTGAGAGAAACAAAACCTGAGAACAAACCAGCATAATTTAGAAGTGTTCTAAAACACAAGAAGTCTTAGTTTTTAAATAAACAAGCATTGGGGAAATCTTAAGTTTCTAGAGAGCTGAAAGTTCACAGATATTATTAGTAAAAACCCAGCCTTTATTATATAAAAATAATAAAAAAAAACAAATTAGGTTTGCATATTAATGATGCATAATAAACCCGAAATATAACCCAAGGGAGGAATTTAATTGCTGATAATAAACTGCTCATGAATAACAAAGGCAACAGAAGGAAAAATAAATCAAAACCAAAAACCCCAAAAGGCTCATCCATGAACAAAATGCATCCTAAATATCTGAAGTCTTTAACTGAAATATAAGTTTTTCTACAAAACATTGCTTGGGCCTAAGATTATTTGGTGCTAATGAAAAGCCTAGCTTCAGGCAGCTAAAAACCTTTCTCTAAACTAACTTTATACATTACGTAAATGCAATACAGCAGTCTTTTCCTCGCTGCAGATCACCCTAAGTCCAAAATATTAACTTTAACATTTATTAAATATGTGATGGCGAAATTCGGGTAGGTCACCAGAGCAGTAGGTAGTAAAATAAATTTAAGACACAAGTTTGCATGTTAAGCAGCAAACTCCTTGATATTGACTGCAGTAAAAGAGTGCACACAGTATCTGATGTACCATAAATTTGCACCCATGCTTTACCTGGAGGCAACTTATTTATGCATCATAAAATACCAAAATAGATCAAGCAGCATAATAATCTTGTGTGTATGATTGCTTTCTTCTCTGCTAAATTTGTCTTAAAAATTCAATTGCCTCTATACCTTCTCAAACAAAGACCACTTCTATCAATCCTGTTGCATCTATGCAAATGAAAAATTAAGAGAATGAGGCAGACTATGTAAAAACAGAATTCTTCACAACAATCACATTTTGGGTAAATCTATTTCGTCTTCCTCCCTAATTCTACTTTTCTCTATGTTAGCAACAGCACCAACGCTGAATGGAATTAAATGCTGTTTCTCCATTTTCTTTATAAAGTGCTATGCACGCCCAAGAGTGAAACGTGCAAGTATCAATGATCCTGGAAACTAATTTTCACTAAGGGATTCAGAAAAGAGAAAGTATCAAATAGGTACTAAAAGGAGGTACCTTAACAAAGTCAAGGACAGCTTCTCTCTGGATCTGTTTTGTTCTTATCCTCTCCTCCTCGTACTGAAGTGCTGCTAGCTGGGCCTCCCGACGGGTACGCTCTATGTGCCTGCGGTGCAGCTCGGGATCTGTATTAGTCACCTGGAACAAAACAGTGCGCTAGGCTGTGAGGACAGAGTAACACATGGTAAAACAGACAGGTTATGGAGAAACAGTCCATGCCTTATGGCTAACACAAGCTTGGTTTTGCATCCTCTCGAATACTGTGTTCGGTTTTGGGCCTCTCACTACAACAAAGACATTGAGGTGCTGGAGCGTGTCCAGAGAAGAGTAAACAAGCTGGTGAAGAATCTGGAGAACAAATCCTATGAGCAGCGGCTGAGGAAACTGGGGTTGTTTAGTTTGGAGAAGAGGAGGCCGAGGGGAGACCTTATCGCTCTCTACAACTACCTAAAAGGAGGTTGTAGTGAGGTGGATGTTGGTCTCTTTTCCCAAGTAACAACTGATAGCACAAGAGGAAACAGCTTCAAGTTGTGCCAGGGGAGGTTTAGATTAAATAACAGCAAAAATTTCTTCACTGAGAGGGTTATCAAGCATTGGAACTGGCTGCCCAGTGAAGAGGCTGAGTCACCATCTCTGGAGGTATTTAAAAGACCTGCAGATGTGGTGCTTGGGACATGGTTTAGTGGTGGACTTGGCGATGTTAGGTTTACAGTTGGACTTCATGATCTTGAAGGTCTTTTCCAAACTAAATGATTCTACAAAACTATGAAAAGAATAAAATAGTAGAGTTCAATGTGTTACCTGACTGTGGTGACTTGATAGAGAGAGAAAGTAAGGTGAATCAGCCAGGGGCCTGACAAATGGAAAAACAGTACACTTTATATCTTAAGTACAAACAGTTTTTCATGCATGAGTTGTCAGCAACACACAAGTATCTCATCAAATCTAGAAAAGTAACTGTTTAGTAAGCTAAGCTGTTAAATCAACTGCTGCAATAATGACTTCACTCACTGTGGACGACAGATTTTGTGCAGTCATTTCTATCTCTTCTCCTAAATTGTGATATCTGCAGCTCAAGATGTATCAATGGGACTGTATGTTTTGCCTATTACATGGAGATACCCAATACTTTATACCCATTCTCTAAAAGCTGGTTAAGTAATCAATCCAGGAACTTCTCAGATGATTGTCATGCAGAGGATCTGGTTACTATGTTTTTTTGGGGGGGGCCAAAATGAAATAAAATTGATCAGTAGAAACAATATATTTCTATTCCCTACCTCTCTGTCCTGTCCATATTACTCCTTAGTACTTGGTGATGCTCTCTGTCCTGCATCAAATTCAGAGTTTCAGGTCTTCGTAATTCATCAGTATTCCTGTGGGTAAACACCAGGTGGAAGGAGGCTTGGCCACTGGGGCATATAAACTACTGTTAGATGAATTATTCTCTAGATTACAGCTGGTTTGCTAAGAGTAATTGCCTAGACAATCAGCTTCAGATAACCACAAAGGTGAAATTTAGGATGACTAAAGCAATCATGTTGCGATGCCAAGTCAGATCACAACTACTGCAGTTCATAATCAAATAAATATAACTTGCTTGATTAACAATGATTTCAAAATACACAAAGATGCAACCTCTCTCTTAGGACTATGTTCTGGTTATTGTGGCCCTTACTCTGCTCTGGAAAGAAGAGAATTATTTTTAAACACTAGCACCCTCTGATATTTTCAGAACAAATCTGCTCACTTCAATTGAGTGATGACTTTCTAACTGTAAGTGATACAAGCCATCAAAGTTACAAAGTACATAATAACTGATCTGTCTCTTGTCCGTCATATCAACAATAAAAGAGAAATTTTGCAGTCAGTTCTTTGCTAGACAGCAGCTGCTAGCACTGAAACAATTCCCCAGGTTCACAGTCTACAGCATGTTCTCTGTCATGTTGCTTCCTAGAAAGAAAGTAGATGGAAAACCAAGTAGCTTACTCATGACAGCCTAGACTCTGCAACCTTCACTCCTGGGACAACTATGGAATAGAGAAACACTTTCCAATGCACTTCCAAAAAACGCCAGTCACGCTAGCTGTGTGTAGACTTATTACCCACTCTGCATGGAGAAGTTTAAGAGATATGGAAGACCCATATGCTACAGGTCTCCTCTGTTACTTAAATTAGCACTGATGCACATGACAAATCCATTACAGTGTTGTTCTGAACGGACATGACCGGGTTCAACTGAGTGCCAAGAAGCGTATTCAGACCAGAGTACACACAACTTTGCTGCATCAGGAATGCAGCACAGTCTGTCCAGAGGCACAAACTGTATTTACTGAATTGAATCAACTAATGTAAGTAAGTACTCTTGAGATGAAGTCTGCATTACATCCAACTCTAAAACGTTTTAATGGCTCCAGCATGCTAAAAAAAGAAAAAAAAAAAAGACAAGGCTGCCTGCCAAAGCATTTGCACAGAATTACTGTGGGAGCAGTTTACAGCTTGTGGTTGCCACAAATGAAATATTTGACTAATTCAAGCTTAAAGTATAAAAAATTACTCACTGTCATATGGCTGTTTTTACACAATTCTGAAGGCAACAGCAATATGGCTTGTTTTTAGTGGCTCATTAAGAATCTCTCTTTGCTGCAGCGTAATATGAATAAGCTACAATTCATTTAGATCGTTGACTAACTACTTCCATATGAAGATCTGCTGCCATCCTTAAGCTAAATTTTGAAAACACTTGATACCCTAGTGAACTACGATTTCCTTCATCATTAAAATTTGTCCATGTAAACAGCAGCTTTCTCCTGGCTAACCAGCCTTTGCTTATTTCCTTCAGGTGTGTCATGGAACCCAGTGTTTGTAAAACCTTATTATTTCCAGGTTGACTACAAACGTTCAAATAGAAAAATAAACAAACAAACAAAACCTCAGTCTTTCATACCAAGAGCACACACTTTGTTTGTAAGGAACACAGCAGACTGCTGTACTATTTTATGCCTTACCTGTAGACACTACAGGATAACGAATCCTGATTTATGCTGAAGGAATTACCTTCCTTTATATCAGTACAGCTACTGCATCTGCACATTTCTAAACGCCTACTAAAATGTTGCCATAACTCTGGAAAAAAATTACACGCTATTCTTGATTTCATTTTCTCTTTCCGTATCATTTTAAAATGCCATTAAAAATTAATTTCTACTGACAGCGTAAGTAATGACATACTTATGGCTAGCAGTTGTCTTTTTTTTTTTTTAACATTCCTAGTACAATTGTGTTGGTTTTCTGCTGAGTCCTTGCACATTCACTTAAACCCCACTTAAATGCTTCAAAGGCATATTAAAGGCTCCGTCAATTTTGATTTTAGTTCCATTAGCAAAAAGCTATACATTTATTTATCTTCTTTTCTTTTAATTAGACACCCAAAAGTCTCTTCTCAAACCTAACCACCTCATTTATATCCTGTCCATATTTTATGGATAAACATTCCCTCCAATACGCCAAGTAATCATTAAAGAGTTTGAACATAATTTTAAAAGTCTACTTCAGTTAACTAAATGACCTGTTTTCAGCACTGACTCCCATTCCATCCCTTCTTCCCCTGGTGCAAGACCATGGTTATGGCACAGAAAACCACATTTTAAATTAAACTAAATCCCTACAGTACTACAGGTACCAAGAGTCCACCAAGACCGTCACCTCCTAGCACATCACATACTCCACAGTAACTCTCTTCATGCTTCCCCTAAACCTGCAGTACATTTATCCCTTCTGTCCTTTCTGCAATATAGCTTACGTCAACTATTTAATCAAAGCACAAATTAAATCATAAAAAGCAGGTATTAAACCAGTTTAAAAGTATACGCTTTAGTTTGGCAGATTTCTTTAACCAGCCACTTTAAAGCTGAGCATTGGCCTAGAACAGCCAAGCCTTTTGGTCGCTGCCATTATTAGACTACAAATTCCCAATCCGGAGCAATAATTTTATTTATAAAATGCCATGCACACCTCTAGTGAAGCAACAGAAAACAGTATCATTTTCTAAACACATTCAGCAAATATGTGATCTGCATTAATCGTGACAGGTTGGAGAAACTTACTGTTACCACACATTCTTACCTGTTCAAAACAGGTAAATATCGCTTTGTTTCCTCTGTTCTCTGAAATTCTCTGATGGACACAGGCTTTACTGGTGAGCCCTAAGCAAAATAACACAGAAGACTGTCACCAACTTGATCAGAATACCGCACATTAATGTCAAAGAATCTCTTTCCAGAGCAACATTTGTAGCTACTGGTATTCAAAATACCTCACAAAAGAACCACAAAATGCAACTCAGGATGTTCACTTCCAACTAAGCAAGCTCACTTATTTTTTCCTGCGATTTAAGGAAACTTTAGTTTTAAGATTAAATATGCCTATGGATAAATTAAGAGTTTAAAACCCTCCACTACTAAGAATGATGTAGAGAAGTAAATGTTGGTAAGAAATAATTAACGTCACTTAAAAGAAATGTCAAGTTAAGCTCCAAAGAATGTACACACAAGTGTACAGCAATGTAGTCTAGACTATCAGAAATACAGGATACAATAGCTAATGCTGTCTTTTGTTGCCTAAAGACAGGTCACAGAGGGAAAAAGAATGCAAAACATGGGATGAATGAGAACACTTTAGGCTTAATTTGAGCTATGTAATAATTTATGCCATTGGGAACAGAGACATATCGCCCATGGCGTTATTTTAAAACTTTTACTGATACCCATTAATGTAGGAAAATGGAAAGTTTTCAAGATTAATTTGCCAATTTTCACTCATGCCTGTATGTATGTTGCTATATTGCATACAGTTAGCCTTCCTAAGTAGCAATTTTGGATTGTCTTTTTAGAGAAACTATTGCTTTAGTTAAAAGCAGTTTAATTTTTACGAATAGATAGATCCCTATGAATGCTTTTTTGATGTTGATCAATGCTTTTTCGCTATCTACAGCAGAGTCCTTGGGTTGTATTGCCAATAGATGCCTTTTCTGAGTGTTGCTCTTGTGCCTATGCTTCCAGTGGCATCGGCCTTTGTGATTTGATATTGAATTTATGAGATTTGTGAAATGAATGCACCTCTCACATCTGTCACTGATTTTAAACACAGTAAACAGTAATTTAAAGTGGACAAAATAGGGACCAAGCTCCTACTTCAATACTAAAGATCCATGGTTTTGGTGGTGGTTTGTTTTTTTTTCCCCCACCTCAAAAAGCAAATACTTTTCTGCTTCAAAACACAAAAAAAAACCTTGAAAGGACACATTTGAATTGCAGCACAATAGGTACCGTTTAAGCATGTCAACCACAAAGATTTTCTCAGACAGTTTATTCATGTAGCATGTACAGTGAGCCACCAAACTGTGTAACTGTGTACACAGGTATTAAGACTGACACCACTAAAGGAAACATTATGTGGCTGAAAATCTCTTTCTATAGGCTCGGCTTCTGAGGACACTGTCCGAAGTCTACCATCTAAATGACTTAAGAGGGATCAGTTTTCTCCATGTGTTCACAGCAGTGGCTGCTACAGCTGGAACAAAGGCATCGTCCAGTTTTGGCAATTCGTACAGTTTCAAAGCAACTCCAGTGAATTTTATTCAAATGCACACTAATCCTTACACAGCTAGAATGCAATGAAATGACATGAGCTAAAGAAAAGTGACAGTAAATTCATGGGAATCATTGTCCTTGTCTGCAGCAGGATATCATATGGATACAGTAAGCAATCAATAAGAGCAGCTATTATTAGCACAGTATGTTGTGATTGCTGTCAAAAAATGTGAAAACAAACTTCTTCCATATGCTGCAAGGAAACGGGTGCACATATCTGGAGTCTCAGGAGTTACACTGCAGTTACTGTTCTTGAGATTTCTAAAACGCAGCATTCTAGTGCAAGAATTACATACCAGCTCAAACAAAGATACTAGAGGACAAAAAAGAGAAAGATACTGTTTAGACAGAAGAAGAGACGCTAGTTTGCCCTTTTTTTAAAATCTTTTTTCTATGAGAGAAAACCGGACAATGTCCAGAGCTACTCACAACTGTTTCTACACATTGTAAAAAGCTGTCTGGAGAACTTTCTAACCTGTTTAGCAATAATTTTACTTACTGTTCATGTAACTCTGTACTGCTACCAACTGAGAACAGTTTCATGCTAGGTTTATCTGAAACTACAGATGGTGGATTTTGTTCAGAAAGGTGACTACACACATATCAAGTCTGCGCCTGTGGGTTCAGAGCCTTGCTCAACAGTAAGAGAAGGAAATCACTCTCTGCAATAGTAGTGTTTCTGAAAAGCCTGACTATTTAAGGTTGTCTAACTTAAAATGCATACTCAAGACATTAAGTTTACTGGGAAATAACTTATAACCAACATGAACGTCCAAATTAATGGAGTTGCAAAATGTCTGCACTAAATCTTTACGCTGATAACAATCATTATTTTTCCCTTGAGAAAGCTAGTATATATTCAGCACTACCAAGTAAATTTTCTAGATATCACCAATTACTAGTTGGAAGCATCAACTTTAACGTTTTTTGAAGACAGCACTCCTTTGGAAAAACCATTTACTTCACATATGCCTAAAGCACAAGCTTCCAAGAACCCATGTGACAGGAAAACAGTGAGGCTGCTTCAGACTTATTCCACATATCCCAAAGGGCACTTGGGAGCAGCTTAACACTCCGGCTCTGACCCTCCCCAAAGCACTAACACTATGCTCCTCCTCCAGATCAGACCTTTTTTATTTTTTTTTTAATAATAAAAAAAAGCCAACAAAGTAAACCTCTGAGCACAAGTAGCATTACTACCATCACAAAGGCTTTCCTCTGGTATATGAATTTATCTAATTTAAGTAAAAGCACCACCTCATTAGAGATTCGCCGCTGGTCAATATATGCCATGAATTGTGAGCTGAGGCTGTCTGAGTCCTTGCACTTGGGTTGCCTCACCTCTTCCTCCTCCTCTTCTGTGGCACAGCTATCAATATAGTCGATCTGATCGAGATCATGTTCCACTTGACATACATAGAAAAAGGAAAGAACCACAATTAGAAAACCAACAGGAAGGAAAAAAAAACCCAAAAAAGCAATGTCAGGAACTAAGGCCCTACTGTTTTTCTGCCATCTAGGAAAGATCAGTCTGAAAGCTCCTGAATTTTGCCTGGCCCACTAACATTTGTTAAACATCAGATTTTGAAATAATGATAAAATTTATGCTGTTTAAAAAGCAATGAGAAACATGTATCAAGTATGCAGTTTTATATTGCTGGCCACAGATACTTTTGCAGTGACTGAAAAAGTAAAGTAAACACTGTGCAGGTTTTTTTTCAACACCAAAAACTATATATCAAAATCTATCAGCTAACACCAAGACTGTACAATGATTTGTGTACATTTTTAAACATTTCTCTCGGTTCTAATTTATCTCTGTCAGAAAAAATAGAATACATATGACAGATACTTCTACTGCTTTTATTACCACAACAACAAAACAGAGGGCAGCATGTTTAAATTATCTGGATGCAAACGCAATAAATATAAAAAGTGTATGTGGAAATAGCAAAGGACAGTACAGAAAGCAACAAAAACCCTCTAAAACAACATAAAAGCATCTGCAGTTTTGTTAAAATAAAAAAAAGGAATTAAAAGAGAAATTGGGGACCACTGAAATTAGAGCAAGAAACAGCACAGTTTGACTAGTATTGATTTTCCCTTGTGTGGGAGATACTATGTAGGGCAATTTTTTCACTTCTACACATTCTGCCCAGGGATTCCAAGAGTCATGACACTGAGCAAACCACCCTGGTGAAAAATACTGTGCTCTCCCCTGCATCCCCAGCACAAGCTCCCTTTCTGAGTACTAGAGCTTTCTTTTTCTTCAAACTCTCCTCAAACTTGCTTCAGACTCTTTTTCAGACATTCTTTTTCTACTTCCCCGCCCCCTTCCTGCTTGTCTAAAACAGACTTCTCTTTGCCTCACCACACAATCTAGTAACTGTTACTGCCAAAGCCACCTCCGCTGCTACTACAACCATCCAAAACAGCATTCCTATATACTTTGCCTTCACTGAATCTACATCTCCTTTTCAAATCTTAAAAAAACCAAACCAACCAAACAAACAAACAAAAAAATCTTCTTTCCAGCCTTGCCTATTAAATTTAAATAATAATAATAATAATACAATAGGGGGTGAAAGACATTAGTATCTGTGTTACAAACACAAAATTGGAAAGTATCTCCTGGATCAGACAGACACATGCTTGTGCCCCTCTCAGATACTCCTACTCATGACCTGACTTGTGCTCCATCTGAAAAGACTAGTGAGGCATTTTGAAATCCCTGGTGTACAAAACCCAAAGAACAAAATAAAGCTAGTCTTAGAGGTGGAGCTGGCAGAACTATCTGTTATTAAGGCTGCCCACAGTTTTCCATAATACCATGTCTTCAATTCTTCTAACTTCACCAGAATTTAACTGTCTGAACTGAATTTTTTGTCTGTTAATGTGTAAAAGAATATGAGTCAACCATAAAGTTCCAGATGTATCTAAAAGGTGGCCAAGAAAACAAAATATTATGACAGAGAAGAGTAAGACCAAGAAAAGAAGATGGCCAAAGATGAAGAGGGGGATGAGGAGGGAAGAAGGAAGAAAAAGTGGGAGCTGCGCATGGAAGATTAAAACTAACTGGGAGGAGTGGCACTCAGATAGGGACTATGAACTGGAGCCATTAGGGGAATTGGAAAACAGGGAGCAGCTGACAAGAAAAATTAATCCAAGTATATAGGATGAGATCTAATAATCAGTAGTGCAAAAAAAACGGGGAAGCGGGAAGGACTGAAAAAAACAAACGTGGAAGAATGCTAAAATTGGGACATATAAAGAGGACTGAACTGTGAGCCAGTGGTAGAAGCAGATACTGGAAGTTAAAACTGAGGAGGACTGTGGAGATCAAGAAACTTGGGAAGCGCTGTCACCTCTTGAACAAATATGAGGGTGCTACTGTAAAACTGCAGGACAATAAATTCAGAAGGTGCAAAAAAGCAGTATCACTCTTAGATGGCTTGCGTGTTTGGACTAAAACTCAAGACTGCTGAATGCGACACCTTTTGCTATTTGGAAATATGAAATTCACTGATAAAATTGCTCATCCCATTCCAACAGCAGTCAGCAAGAGCACTGACAATTTACTATGGCCATAAATTTTACCCTGTAGCTCAAGATTCCAAAACATTGTTTGAAGGACATTTGGGGACTTTAATGTAGCGCACATGCAGAAGGTGACAATGTTTCCCAGATAATCCTAATTCTGAGGCTATTCGATTTTGCCTTGTAACATCCTTAATACAATGTTGGTTTTACACTGTTTACACAATCGTATTTTTGTATAATCGCACCTAGACTTTTCTCTTTATCCTCTTTAGACAATCTACTATTTATAGCAAATGTTCTGGAACTTTAATAACAATGATGATAAATACTGTTAGCCAGATAACTATTTACCTCCACCATTAGTTATGACTGTGCTCCCTCGGTTTTCTTGATACTGACTTTCTCTTCGCAGTCTCTGTTCTTTAGTGATCTCTGCCACACGCAAAGGGAGATCTGAGAACTCATCTGTTGGCTTTAGAAATCAAACAGTGAAGTCAAGCAACTTTTCTTTGGAAACATCATCTTGTAAGCTACTACCTCTTGATTTGTGTTTTAATTCAACTGTCCTGTTTTGCACATACAAAATACTAACTTAAAGCAAAATACAGCTACACAGTATTGTTTTTAAAAAAACATATATTTAAGCTTTCTTAAAAAAACAGCTTGCCTACAGTTTTGCTTGTAATACCTGCAAGCGCTTGAAAACATCTCAGGATGGAAACTCCTAGAAACCTCTCAAAAGCCAAGCTAGAAGTGCAAGCAGGCATACGGAGCAGCTCACTGAAACACTTTAAGTCTTGGCTACTGCCTTTTCTAGCTGTCCTAAGAGTAAAAGGGAGCTTCTTCTCAGGAAGAATAATTGACCACCTCTTTGCTGAAAGATCCCATTTTCCTGCCTCTAAATGGCAAACAGGTTTTATTTTTAACATTTGAAACAAGCTGCAACGAAAGAAGATGAAGTTTCCATCTCATTTTTGAAGCTTAATTTTCATATTCAGATTTATTTTATTGAAACAACTGCTCACAAGAACTGTACTTGACTCAACATTGTAAAATGATAGTTACAAGCTTTTTTTAAAATGAGGAACCCCCTCTTTCTCAGCTTTTAAGCACCAGTAAATCTGTCACGCACTGTTTTATACATTTCTCTTATTACTTACAACTTTGTGTCCATTCATATAAAATTATGCTTGTTTTTCTCCAATAAAATAAAAAATAATTTTGGCTCAAGGCAACCTGCACACTAACATGTAAGTTACCTATTGAATATGCTTCCAGACAAGTACTCATTAGTTCTCTTTCCTATACAATACCACACTCAACAAAAATAAAGCTGCAACACTTACTTCATTCCCTGACCATCTTTTGTCTCCGCTGTCCACACTATTGAAGCCAGAATCAAGTGCTCCATAGGGCCGGCCGGAATAGAGTTCCTCATGGCTGTCAAACACACAGTTTTAGTTACTTTAATGTAAACACCATCAAAAGCTTCTCAGCTATTACAGCACAAAAGCAGAATAAGCTACCAAGCACAGTTGCAGCGTATTCATGAGCTCAGCATATTAGAAAGCATCACACTGCACTTGCCACACAGAACAACAGGCACATGCTTACAGCTACAAACACACACGGCAGTCAGTTGTCCACCTGCCACTGTCCAGCATTTTAAGAATTAATCTGATCCAAAGTATATATCCATACTTCAAACATTTCCCAAACTGAAATTACCACAAAGAAAACTGCGAAATGGTCTCTTGCTTCACTGTTTTAACAAGTTAAACTTTCATTTTCCACCACTTGCATGATGTGATTGAAAAACAGTCACACAAACTTTTTCATAAGTAAGCATAAACCGATGCAAAATTACTAAAAATACATGTATATCAGAATATATTTCTTCTACATGAAAGTACTACATAACTATCTTCTGTATCATAACTACCTACCTAAGAAACTGTGCAGTAAGCTGGACATTATTTCAAATACTTCCTAATATAATAAATACAAGAGCACAGTTTTCATCTACAGAGCCTGACTTTGTCAATGACATGTCTAGACAAAGGCATCAGACATGTGCCTAGCGTTACAATACATGTAACCAAACAGCCATACAGTTCTTCTCTAAATTTCTGGGCTCAGAAACTACGTAATTCAGCAGTACAGCCATCACAGATGTCAAGTCTGGCAACTGCTGCAGACAGCTCCAGCAAAAGAGACAATGGGACTTGTCTGATCCACTGCAGATGGCATTTCACAATGGCTCAACTGTCCCACTGGCACTCGATGCCCCAGGGAGAACTGCAGCAGTAATTACTACATAAGGAAGAATGAATTTCAGGAAGCTAATTGCTTTACCCCATCATAACTAAATTGCAGGTCATTTTCTCACTGGTATTGCTCTCAAGTTGTTGTTCCATCTAAAATCCCTCTTTCAGGAAATGCTTTTTTTCAAATTACTGCTGTTATTATTTATATAGCACCTTATGCATGCATGAGACTTTGTAGAACAGTGACAGACTATTACCCTCTACTATTTCAATTTACAGATAGACATAAAATAGCAAAAAATGAAGAGGAGGGATGAAGGGCTACAGATGAGAAATGTTAGGCTATACATCTGCTTCTATGCAGACCTAGATTCTGCCAATGCACACCAAAAGGCAAGCTCTTGTACCTGCACAGAGTTTTGATTAACTCAAAAGAGTTCCACCTTTACGCCCCCTGTGTTTGAACAGAAAGATCATCTGCATAATAAACCCCCAGCAAGAAAAAAGGGGAAAGAAAAAACAACTCTCTTCATTTGGGTGGGGAAGAAAAAATAATGACCATGAAATCACCCAAAGCAGTTAAAGAACTATTAACTTGAACCACTGACAACAGAACCATACTTATACTAACAGTTCACAATACTTACATATTGTATTTAAAGCATGGGTCAGAGAAAAGAAAAATCTATCTGCATTATAATTCCATTTTAAATGCATCAGTATTTTCAGAATCTCCCAAGAATCTATTCTAAGCTGAAGAATTAGTGCAAATTGAAAAGCATGAAAATGACTATTTGGCGACATCTCAAAAATGGGGAAGTATAATACAAATTTTTTTCTTTTAGCCTTCCCTTCCAATTAGAGATTTTGAAAAGCTATACATCTAGCACTAAGGTTATCTGGAAGCTCAAAAATTCAACCTCTTCTCCTTTTTAACACAAAAGCTGCTTTCTGTCTCTCCAGCTCTCACATCTAAAAACAGCTATTCAATGCTGCACACTTTAGATGTTTATAAACATACAGCAGCCATCCTGAAATCAGTTGAGACTTGAGATTTTTATTCCTCGCTGACTTACAAGCTACTAGGCACAACAATTAGGCACTTGAATAGACCAGAGCATTTTTGGGCAACTACAGCGTACCTGGGAAGCTATGTAAGGCTTGAGGTCAAATTATGAGAAGCTAAATGCTTGCTAAGGCCAACAGCCAAAGCAAAGACAATACTTGCCAACATTTCAAAGACACAGCTCCAAAGCCACACTAAAACATGTATTTTTACCTCCTATAAAAAAGAACAGTTGCCCAAGTCCCAGAATATCCACTAGACTGGTTCACACATGGGTACTTTGCATTTTAAACCTTCTAATGGCAGACTACACCAGTCTGCCTCAGTGCCAACAGAATTGCTACACAGCTTCGACAATTCTACCTCCTCTCAATCACATTCACTCCAGCACCAACCTGAGCTGCTCTGAACTTCAGTTGCAAATGAGAGACTGGTTGCAGCAGATCAAAACTTGCTTCAAGATAAATGTCACATAGCTTATTCTTAGAAAAGGACTCTAACATAGAAGATATATTCTAGTAAGACAGTTTGATATAATTTGACAAGGCTAAAACAAATAAATATCTGCACTATAATCTCCAACCACACTTCCTGCCATAATGTTTCAGAACATCTGGTTTTATCAGTAGCATTAGCCACTTTGTTATTAAAAAATATTTGATCAAGAGTGAACTGATAGCACAACTCAGACTTCCTGGCACTTTAAGAACCTCTACCATTCGGATTCGTATTCTTAACCTCCATGGTATTTCACCTAGCTTAGCAGATAAAACAGCAACAGGTGTACTCACTGGTACCTTATTTCTACTGGTCACCTTTGAAGATAACAAACATAAAGCTCTTGTGACTTGCCTGGAAATATTAACTATATTGCAGTTCAATGCTCTTATTTCTCTCATCCCAACTTCCAGAAGAATACAATAATTTTGATCCTGTCTTCCACTGGATCATTCTACCATTTTTTCCTAACATGTCCTCTGATCCATGGACAGTTCTTCTCTAGGTGCAAGAAGACAGGAGGAATGACCTGCAACACTAAATACCCTGAACAGCACGGTAACAGCAAAAAACTCTATCACCAACTCTTATCTCCTCTTGGGGATGGAAATATAGCTAACGGAAAGCCAGCTGAAGCTTATTTCATGTGGTTGAATCTGGAAGCAACTCTAGAGAAAGCATCCTCAACCAGTTCTGCACTTATTTTACATTCATAATTCCAAGCCATGATTAAAATTATTAATTCTTTTCATTTCACAAAAGCAATTAATGAAAACTTCCACAGTAATATACAACTACAGACAATCATAAATCGGTAAACACGTAGCCCACTGGCATTCTTGGAATTTCTCTTAAAAAATAAACAAACTATGCTAGAGATCAATAGATCATGACAGTTTATCATTTAGAACCTTTTCAGTAACAGCACAGCATCCCCAGTATAATGCAAAAACAATCTGCAAGAGCTTATACTCTAGGACACTGAGTAACACTCAAAATGCACATGTCGACCTTATCTACAAAAATAATTTAAGACATTCAGTGCTGATGAGGAATCGTTCTGTCAGTCCCCCACAGATATTAGTCTTCAAAAATCTGACTCGATGATTTATTGTGAGGCCCTCTGATTTGTGTTTTGTTGCTGCTAAGACAGAAGTACATCCTTTAGTAACTTATTCCCCCGTACCTTATTACCACCTTCCAAGATAACTGAGGTAATTTTTATATGTATTTACCTTCACACTTCACTGACTCCCTTTCTTCTATATCGTGTAACTGAAGAAAATCTTAATTCCTGCTTTTCTCTAGATTTCTTAATTTAGCAGCTGATACGGCTGATTGTTCCAATATTTGTGTGACAATGCTAAGCAACAGTGCCAAGTGAAAGCCTGCCAAGAACAACAGCTTACTAATGGGGTGGAGATCAGCATTTACACCTGTGGTTTGAGCACAGCAGTTATAAAATTCTGTACAAAAGTTTAAAAATCACAGAAGGGATATACTTCAATATATATGTGGAAAATATTAAGATCTCATTAATTGCACACGTTAGCAACACGAGAGCATGCCTTGTACTATGAAGATACCAACACCCTCCTCTTACTATCAACTCTAACACTGCCTTTCATATGATATTGCCCAGGTTTTCTTGTGAACTGCTCCTCGCTTCTTACGTACCTTGTTAGAAAGCACCATGAGATAACACAAATGATATTCTTTCAAGTCACCTCTATCCATGCACTTACCAAAAAACAATCCTTGGATCTATCTTCTTAAAAAACTCAGATGACCGACAAAATTTTCCTAAATGTCATCAAAACTAGGAACTTGGATTGTGCCAAACTTACCAAGATCCAAATCCCATGGGTCTCCTATCATAATCAGGCAAGTCTGGAGCTATCTTGCATGCTTCTATGTTCAGGTATTTAAATATGTGAATTTTTCCTTTTATACATATCTTTAAAAAAAATTAAAAAAAAAATTATGTAAGTTGACAATACATTTTCGAAGTACCCTACAGACATTAAACTTGTAGTTAAAAGTAATAAATGAGCAATTTATGTCAACCAATGCATCTCTTCTTCTAATCCCATTGCACTTTAGAGAAAAAGCTATAGTGGAGCACGACAGGATGTCCATGATAGACAAATGGAAGCTGTCCTCCAAGTACATCCTGTCTGCATGCAACTCTGTCAGCTGGATGCTGAAATTTCATCATGCAAACAAGACATAAGCATTTGCAAGTACTAGAATTTATACCCTTGGCATCAGAACAGATGCAGCCCACCCATGCCCAGCTTTGAACAGCGGTGGCAGACCGCCAAAGTAAGCTCAAATTTAAACTAAATGAAGCCAATAACAGCTATCCTTGCTTTTTAAAGGAGGCAAATGCCTACTGAAACTACAGGTCCTAGCAAGTGCCACTCCTGACTCAGAAACAGCAGTTCACACTAGGATCTGTAATACTCAAGGGCTAACATACCCACATTAAAAATCAAATTAGTCACTAACTATATTACAGTTTCCAGCTCAAAGGCCAATCTGAGCACTCTGCTGCAAAGTGAACCAGCACACAGCAGTACGGAGGCCTCAGTCAAGGTGAGACATTTGAGAGGCACAAAATCAGTCTTGCCTAACAAAGCTTCCTCTCTCCCACACCAAAAGCAGTAACGTATAGCTAACATTAGCACAATGCTAACAGTGGAATTCTTAGTAATATTCCATAGATGAGACTACTAATACAGTAAAGTAAGAGAAGAAACAGGGATTTTTCAAGCTGGGCTTTAACACTTTCAGACAATACAATTTATCTGAAGTCGTCTTGTTCTTAAATAAAGTTTGTAATATAATCCCTCAACTTTTAACTTAATTCTGCCCTTTTTATTTGAATTAGTCATCTGAATTTCTAGCTGCAGTTTACCTGTGCAGGGGGTGACTGGAGAGGGTTGTTCTCTAACATGATGGTCTGGAGATGTCTGAGGTTCCTATAACAAACTGGTATTGTTGTTATTTTATTGCAGGAGAAATCTAATCGAATCAAAGGCAACTCAGCAAGCTCTGGAGACAGAAAATAAACACAATTCAGCAGATTTAAAAGCAAGAGTACAAAAAGATGTGTTTTACAAAATAATTAAGTACACTGCTTCTAGCTCTCAGGGGAAGAAAAAGACATTGAAAATACAAAAGTGCTTGAATTTTCTGCTGTTAGAACTGTCAGCCTTTATCTCACCTTCAGGTAAACGCACCAAATTATTTCTTCTGACATTTAGGTCCCGTAAGGATTCCAAACTGCCAATCTGTGGAGGTATTGTCTGTATTTCATTACAGCTCACATCCTACAAAGCAAGAGTAAAGAATGAGTTAGCAGTTTTGAGATTACCACCACTGACTGGTACATCTCTGTTAATTACAATATGTAGTATTTTATTTAGGGACTGAACGAAAAAGAAACTATTTATGTCATTAAATCTCATTGCTGATGTGAAGCATTATTCTCATTTTAAATATATGGGGAAATAAAAGCTTTAAAAGATTAAGTGGAATTCCATTTCAAGTTATCTCATTCAAGTTCTTCCATCCTATTTAAGACAGAGCAACTTGCTATGTAAAAGCTTTTTGCCAGAAACAAAAGCACAAACAGCTCTAATTCCATCCAGTCTTCCTTTCAAAAATTGGGAAGACTTAGCTGAATTGGCATGGATCGTTTGCTCTCCAGTACAAGGCATCTTTCCCCCACATAAAATTGTTTTAAAATCTCAGAGTATTTCAAACTCTTTTCTAACACCTCTATAGAAAGTCAAAACATAGTTGGAGATACTATGGCAGACAGAAATCTTCCTTAGACTACGGCTGGATTTAAGTAACTTGCTATAGCATACAAGCGACTGGTTTACAATCACAAAGTCCTCAGCAGAATGTGAAACAGGATGTCGATCTTGCACATGCCCAGATAGCATCCTAGTTACTGCACTATTTTGATCAGTTTAAAAAAATTGTTAGTTCTTCTGAAGCATCTCTGAACCTATTAAGCACATCAATTAAAAATTAAAGACTGAATAGTAGTACTTAAAGAATAACTGTATACTCACAAGCTCCGTCAGCTGTCTGAGCTGTCCAATTTCTTCAGGTATTGAAACCAACTTGTTATTACTTGCTATCAAAACTTTTAGTGGTAGACTACAGAGGTGTACTGGCAATGTTGAAAGCTGGTTTCGACTTTTTGGACAGAAAGAAAACAAAATTATCACAACTCTTAATGAGAAAACACCTCACATCTTAATGCAATGAGAGACATATACAAAAAGCATGCTCCATTTAGATGATCAACTCAATTTTTATATAGTTACTGTAAAAGTAGTTCCATGAAGTCTTTCTTCATTACTTGCTTTATCTAGTTACGTGTGAACAAACTTTGAATATCACGTGCCAAGCCTGATCAGATGCTTTCAAACTCAGTGCTGGGGAATACGATATTTTTGTGCCCTTTCAGGTGCTTCTGGTAACTGGCTACCCTCTGTCACAAAAGAGTATGTCTGAACAGAGTGCAAAAGCCTTTCTGATAGGCAGTATTTCAGGTCAGCACATACAAAATGCCACAGAGAAAGTCATTAATTACTTAGAAATATACGTTAAATATTCAGTAAGTCATGCAGATCAAGAATCTTGGTATGATGGATTTCACTATTCCAAAAATACACTCTTGGACATTTCATAATAGACTACTATTAAAGCAAATATGAGGTCCTATGACTGGACTGTGACCTCACATGAGAATCAGGCAGGATGAGAATGGATTGTAGAAGAGAAAGATTCCTCTTAAAAATAAAACATAGCAAGCAGCAGTGACTGGATAATTAGAAAGTTGTTAGGATTTTAACTAAGGCTTTGATTAGGTGTTGACATTTACCAAAATATGCTGCTGTATCATTTCATGTTTGAAACCCAGATCTTTCTACTATTAAAACAAAACAAAAAAAAGGTTCTGAGCAGTAGGTGAACCAAGAGCAGCTTTTAAAAGGAAAATAATTGGACTGCACCTCCTATAGATCATAGAAATAGAAACCCATACCTGATTCATACCCTATTCCTACAATTCTCACCATCAATAAAAAAAGAAAATAAAGAAACATAAGCATACTAAATTGGCAAAAGTATGACACCTGAAGGCAACCGCCTTAAGTTTTTTTTGATTGATGTCACTGCCAATTTGCTATGAGGAACTTGCCACACCTCTTAAAAGACCGCCTACAAATGGAGGATGCTGTACACAGCTGAATTTCATCAATAGGCTAAGGCACAGTGATTAGCTTTTAACGCTGGCAGAGAAACATTAATCTTGAGAAAGATCTTTAAAAGAAGCCAGTACAGTGAAGGAAAAGGGAAATTGTGTAAGCCTTATTCAGTGACAGTGAGCCAAATCGTAAAGACCATCCAAAAGCTAGCCTCTCTTTTCAGTCTGCATGCCTGTAGTTCACATGAAAACTACTGGAATTTATTTTGTGAGTCCTTTAAACTAGAATTAGCTTTCTTCTACATACTCCACTTCTACAAGCAGCTGCTTAATCCTCATGTTCCTTGATCCACCTAAGTGGTAAGGCTGGTTCAGGTTGCTTTGATTCAATGACATACGATATAACAATGTGATGATTATGTACCATTAACGTTACTTATGGATGCATCAAAATTTATAAACTTAAGACTACTGATGCTAAAGTAAAATTTCTAAGACAATCATTACCTGATATTTAGAAATGTTAACGACTGTAAGTTCAAAACTGCCTCTGGGATGTATCGAATGCAGTTCTGGTACAAATTGAGACTCTCAAGGGAGACAAAGAGACATGCTTCTGCTGGAAGCTCCGACAGTCTGTTCCGTGACAAATCTGAAGGGAGGGAAAAAAGAAGCATTCAGTAAAGCTACCTTAAAACCTCATGGGGACAAGTAGTGTCTGTATATTCACCGTCACACAACGGGAACAGTTGGACAGGAATTAGTTTTTCTATCCTGCCTGCAAAATTGTCAAGATTACGAAGTGACTCTCAATTCACACAAGAAATAAATCAACATCTTTTAAAATCTTACAGCCACAATGAGAAAGAGAGAGCCAAATGCAACATTCCTTTCATAGTCACACTTTCATATCCCAAACTGCCTTATGCTTAGAGGAAGCTAGTTTATGATGCTGCAAGCCCAGCTTCAAATCTCTGTTCCAGGGAGTTGGTATTCGGTGGGCAGTACTGTAATGAAAAGAATCAGAAACTATTCTTCTCCCAGCCCCCTGCTAAGGTACTCTCTGCTACGTGGAAATCTGAGCTTCAAATTTCTGGTCTAAAATATATACTTTACATAGATACACGCATATTTATAGGTAACAGTTCCAACAGGGAAAAGATGAGGCATGCACCTCAGACAAGCCTTCTATACTCTAGCCAAAGCATTCCCTCCTTCGGAGAGACACCAGTGCAGGCCTGTAATCTCAACCGAGCAACAGAAGGATTTTCAGTGAAGGGTCTTCCCAGCTGCAAAGAAACACTCTGCTTGCTGCTAGCAGTAAGGCTTGCTGTTCCTTTGTGATCACACATTCTTTGCCTGGCAAGAAACAAAAGTTTAACCACCAGAACTACTACCAAATGTTTGTACTTGAAGAATCAATATTTTTCCTTCGCCAGTTCCAATTACCAGTCTGTGTGTATAAAATATCCATTCCTATTACTCTCTTTCAAGAGTAAAAGCCCTGCATTGTGATAAATAATGCAGCTGCAAAGCGTTCTTTTTTCTGTAAAGGTCAAGGAAAGCTCTTGCTTATAAATGCCAAAGGACAGTTCTCACAAGCACACGCTAACAGCTTCCCTAACACACCCAGCTCTTAATTCTGATAGAAGTTATACTCGCATCAAGAGCACCTTTTGTCAGCAGGGAGAGATACTGCCTGTTTAATAAACTGACACTTCACCTTTACATTTCTAAGGAAGGGCAGACATTCATTGTAAAAACCCACCTAACCTGAACTGGTGTCGTGAATGATTAAAAAAAAATTCCAAATTTAATTGCCATTTTCTTTATTTGTTTTGAATTTCAATTTCTCCTCATCAACATAAGAGGATAAAAGCTCCCACTCCAAAACATACAGAAGAAACTGACATAGTAATTTCTGTATCTTTATTCCATGAAGGAACCATCCAATACAGATTACTTTTTAAAGATTGCCAATGCAGACAGGTCTTGTGTCTCTCCACCTTTTTTTGTTTATTTATTTATTTTTTTTTTTCAAAAGGGAAGCTTGTCCAGAGTAAAAAAGCCCTCAGAGACACCCTGTGTACCACTGTTCCATGCATGCTGCTCTATGTTGCCCAAGAAAAAGAGGTCCCTCCGAGTGCAGCTGGAACTGAACTCTGGATCTAACTCGATGCTTCAAACAAGCCATGAGATATACTGATAAATAACCAGTAATTAGAAATCTCAGTAGAAAGAAGCACTATGAAAAACTCTGTAGAGAAAAACCTCCAGATGTACTTTAATGTGCAAGTGGGAAGGAATTGCATTATCCAATCTACAGGTATGACTGAAGCTAACTATATCAGAGGCTATGGTGGATATAAAGTACAGCAGATGCTGCAGGGTGCATACAGATAAGAAAACATGAAAATCAGGGAAAATACTAATCCACCGATACAAAAAGGTAACAGGAAACATAACAAAACTCCTTGTCTGTTCAGCAATAAGTATTTGAAAAAAAAAATTTTAAAAAAACCCACACCAGGTGTATCTTTCCAGCTTGTGTCAGCTTCAAAAGTAACCTCATCTTAAACTTGTTCAAACTTGATCTTGAAAACCCAACATTTTAAAATTAACATTTCTGACCAGGACTAACAGTAGGAGCTAAAACTACAAAATAATCATAGAAGCATAGAATGGTTTGGGTTGGGAGGGACCTCACAGACCATCTTGTTCCACCCCCTCTGCCATGGGCAGGGACCCTTCCACCAGACCAGGGTGCCCAAAGCCCTGTCCAGTCTAGCCTTGAACACTGCCAAGGAGGGGCACCCACAGCTTCTCTGGACAACCTGTTCCAGTGTTTCACCACCCTCACGGTGAAGAAATTCTTCCTAATACCTAATCTACATCTACTCTCTTTCCGTTTAAAGCCATTACGCCTTGTCCTGTCACTCCAGGCCCTTGTAAAAGGCCCCTCTCCAGCTTTCTTGTAGGCCCCTTCAGACACTGGAAGGCCACAATAAGGTCTCTATGCAGCCTTCTCCAGGCTGAAGAGCCTCAACTCTCTCAGCTTTTCCTCATCGGAGAGGTGCTCCAGCCCTCTGACCATTTTTGTGGCCTCCTCTGGCCCCGCTCCAACAGGTCCATGTCTTTCCTGTGCTGAGAGCCCCAGAGCTGGACACAGGACTCCTGGTGGGGTCTCACCAGAGCGGAGCAGAGGGGCAGAATCCCCTCCCTCGACCTGTTGGCCACTGGGCTTTTGATGCAGCCCAGGATACAGTTGGCCTTCTGGACTGTGAGTGCATGCTGTGGGGTCATGTTGAGCTTCTTGTCAACCAGCACCTCCAGGCCCTTCTCCTCAGGGCTGCTCTCAATACCCACATCCCCCAGCCTGTATTTGTGCTTGAGATTGCCCCAACCCATGTGCAGGACCTTGCACTTGGCCTTGTTGAACCTCATGAGGTTTGCACAGGCCCACCTCTCAAGCCTGTCCAGGTCCCTCTGGATGGCATCCCTTCCCTTCCCTTCCCTTCCCTTCCCTCCAGTGTATCGACCGCACCACACAGCTTGGTGTCATCAGCAAATCTGGTGCCCTCGATTCCACCGCCCGTGTCACCAACAAAATTGTTAAACAGCGCCGGTCCCAATACTGACCCCTGAGGAACACCACTGAGCTCACTGCATTTCCAAAACACCGCAGACAGATACTGACCTGTAGGAAAGTGCCCACCAAAAAACACACTGAATATTTCTTCTGGTGTCACGTCTGCTTCAAATTCTGTGTAGTAATTATAGCACCTGGCCAGTGCTGACATGCTCTTGGTCACTTCCAAATTCATCATATCGTAATCATTTTTCAGGGTTGCTCAGAACTGCAAAAGCATTGCCTATTGCTTTAAAGTCATCAGCATTTAGCCTGCACTGCATATCTAGAATTGTTTAATTGCCTTATGATAGAAAACTGTTCTAGATCTTCACCTCCCTTTTCTATTTTTTGTGAAAGAGGACAATCTTCCCCCCCCCCATTTATTTTCTTCTAAGAGCGAGGACAATCCTACACTTACAGATTGCTGAAGACAACTTCCATAAACATCCCAACCTTACCATATGCTAGTCCAGATAAAACACCAGATGAACATGTCAAATTCAAAGAAAGTCCACTGTGATGGATCCTGCTTCCTGCTACTGCCAAATCCAAAGTTTTCTCAGCTATGTTGCTCGTCCCAGGCCCTTTGTATCGTCAGAGTTTGTGGGAAACTCTAGTGAGAATGAAATACAACAGTTTTTCTGATCACTTCACCACACAGCCCCACAAACCCTATGCCAGCACCAGGGAAATATGATGGTGCAGGCAGCAGAGTCCTTTGTTCTGGTGGGAGGGATTACTTTTGCTGATCTAAAACACTCGTGAAACTCCAGCCTAAGTGGAGAGAGCAAATGAGTTGGACTGATCAGAATCTGCTTACGAATCTGTAGATACCAAAGGAGGCAATAAAATATCTTTGTATATTCTGCAGGGAACACAGCATACACTTCCCGGAAAATTTATGCAATGGACACTCATTTTGCACAAGCCAGACACTAGTCTGTCCTAGGGCGGCTTCTGCTTTACGTTCATAATTTAATTCTTATTAATGTTTTAGCAAAAATGGCAGCAAACTCCAACCTTCCCCTCCTCCAAGCTGTACAGCTGCAGTAGATTTAAAGCAGAGTAACATGCTAAAACTATGTAACAATGCAATGTCCAAAACTGTGACATTCTCAATAGGCTCTCCCCTGTGCCAGCACTGTTGTAAAACATTAACAGGAGAGGAGTGATTTCCAAACAAACATACTGTCACAACACAAATAAAAATGATGTATCCTGAAAAATCCTAATAAGTGCAGCCAATCATAGTATTTGTAATCACTGAAACTACAACTTGCCATAAGGCTTCACAGTACAGTTGTATGTTACCATATAAGAAACAGGTAAGAATGCAAATTATTTCAGAGATGACAAGAAACAAGCAAGAGTAATTTAGAAAAAACACTTGGCTTCTACATTGACTAGATGTTTAACCATCTATTTATTTTAAAAAATTATTACAACATTGGTTCACCTATAAGGTGTAAATGTTCTTCTTAGGCACTCTGGAGGATGAAACTGAATTCCACCACCTATCTCACAATACACCAACATCCTTCAGCACACAGCTGTGCTGGCAAAGTCTGTTTTAATACTACCCATTTTAAGAAACAATAGATTTCCCAAGTAATGAGCCATACTTTCTGGCAGAAAAGTCACAAAGAAAAAGTTTCTTTCAACTCTGTTTTGGGAAGGGTTTAACCACAAACATGAGAATTTTCAATTGCTTTTTGTTTCACTTTATCTTACCAAAGAGCATAAAAAACCTAATGTTTACATATTGTTCACACCATAAGGCATGGGAATACTAGTAAAGAACTTCATATATTGTGAGCTACGATTTAGTATTTCTAAATAAATAACTCCCTGCAAAATAACATGAGGTACAAAGAAATGAAAACACATTGTTTAAACAACAAATGAGCTCATAGCATTATAGAAAAGAGACATTAAAGCTGGTTCGCAGCAATGACTAAGTTTTTCCAGGCTTCCCTCAACCTACACTGATTTTTAAAACTTGGCATTTCTGTTTAGCAGTAGAAATTCAGTGGAAAACAGATCATATCAGAGCTGAATTTTGATGCTGCAGTATAATCTCTTAAATCACCCAAAATGGGTCTAATCAATAACAAGTTTGGTTAATAAGATTGCAGCATTTTTAGTCACGTGACGGCCATGAGAATGCTATCTTATACATAGCATCCATGATTTCATGTGCTCAAATGGGGAGGTAAGAGGGAGGGTCTGCCAGGACCATAAAAAAAGTCAAGTGCTAGAAAAAAAAGACTAAGCTATACTGTAAAAAGAGAATACCCTGAGAATTAGATAGTAGCAATATATCATAAAATACAGTGTGAATTCTGAACCTGCAAATGAAGAACTGCTTTTGTTATTTGCAAACTCCACCTTGCCCCCCTGCAAACCTCCAACAAGTATTTAATTTTCTCGAAGTCCAGAACACAGCATCTCTAAGACTCGGTGACATTTTTTATTTTGGCCAATTTCTCTGGAACCTCCCCCATTCCAGAAGGCAGACCTTCAATGGGACCAGAAATGGGGCAGGGAGTACAGCAGTCATTGTATGAAACAATTCAACAACTCCATCCTCTTCCTCACCTTCCTCCTAAAAATATCTGAATGAAAGGAACAGCTCTAACAAATCCAGAAGAGAAGCAAAAAGCACTCCAGTCACTGGTTATATATTCACATATATGCTACCCTGCACTACAGCAGTAGCTGGTGCTTTTCCAAAAGAGAAAGTGGGAGCGAGGTAAAGGAACAAAACCTAAGGTATTTTATTGAAAATATCTTGTCATTTAAGACTTGTTTTGGCGATATTCCTCTGCTACTGTATCTATAAAATAAATGTTCAACAACCACCAAATAAAAAGTTGTCGTAGTACAAATTACTGCGCAAACTAAAATTTGTGCAAAGATTTCTCCCCATTTCTCAGAAAAATGCCAAAGTTGCTGTGAGATAATTATATTTTTTTACAAATACTATGTTATGAATTAAGAAGCAATTGATAACTGTCAAATCAACCAAGGAGTAATCAGCATGATGCAGATTATTTAATATGTATGTACATACCCTTGCTGCTTGACATGTAATAAAATGCAAAGAGCAAATGACTAGTTCCCCCCCAACACAAATGTTGAATTTCACTATGAATAAGCATATTTGAACTAGGATTGAGTTGTTTGTGTTCACGTTTCATTGGTTAAAATTACTGTTACCAGAAATCAGCTTTAAAAAGCGTTCTTCTAGCCTGCCAAAAATGGATGCATCTCCTTGAAGGCAAGATCATGTGGAATTTTGGCAAAGGAGAAGCGTTCTTTGGAACTAAGCTCTTTGTGAAAGATAAAAAAGCCAACAGTACAAATACAAAATGAAATCTCAGAGCGGAGTCACATCACTGACCTTTTCCATTTAACTGGGATTCTGTTCAGAAAGCCAGCAAATCCAATGTTAAATGCGGATAGAGAATGCACTAAGTTTAAAATTGCATCATTTAGCATTAAATATACACTCTTCCTGCTCAAAGAAGAACGTTCCTTTAACATAAAACGTTAGCAGGGCTGCGTTCACACATCTTTAACTTTAGCTGTAACACAAATTTTGTCTCCAAAGGAAAACCACTGATGCATAAAGATGCACTGCTGAAGGTACCGGGTACTTTAACTCACTACAAATGCTATAAAGAGAGGGAGCTGCAGCTCAACTGTTGCTGGCACTCAAACTAGCTGGGTGGTGGTGAATTCCAGTTCATCACGAGATGCTAATGGGATCAGCCCACTGATCCTGTTGCAATGGGAATATGGCTTTGGCTCTCATTCCAATTAACTATGACAATGAGGGCCAGTTCTAGGCCTGGCCTGTGCTATAAAATTTTGTTGATAAAAGTCTGCCTTTTGTCACCAGAGATCTGCATGTGTTCCCCACATACATTTAAAATTTTATTTATTTATTTAAAATGTAAACCAGCAAAGCCTCAATTTTTGGCTGTCTGTTCAAAACCAAAAGTCAGCAACCAGCATAACACCCGCTAGCAAAATGCTAGCGTAAGAGAGATTGTGACATTATGTCAGCAGCTGCAAACTGCGGGCTCCCACCCATGATGTATCACGTCTTCTATAACAACCCAGCTGCAGCTGTGTGACATCAGCCATGAATGTGCTGCAGTGATGCAACAATACCAGTATCTGTAAATTAATTTGAATCCTGTCTGCTATACACTGCCCTCAACTAGGATGACTTCATTTGAAAGGCAAGAAAATGTTCTGTTTCCCTTAGAACTATGAAGCATGTATTGTAACTTAAAAGCACACTCACAGTTTTCGTTTTACACCAGACAAATCTAAGATATATTAGCTTGAGGCTTACAGAATAAAATCTATTTTCATATCAATAATTAGATAAGCCAATGACCAGGAGGCTGACAGCCAGTATAATGACAAAAGGAAAAAGGCTGAATGAACAGCAGAGGACGAAGTACAGCTGCTCAAGAAGAAATACATTCAAAATCTGGAACTGTGTAAACAGACTTCCCCCCCCAACTTAAAGACCAGAAGCAAACTCCACTGTTTCACAATGATAACAACAAAACCGCAATTGCCAGCTTCTCATAAAACACTAAAGAATATCCTCGATATAGTTGATGTAATCTCACAGATAGGGAAAGCAGCCCACCTGAACAACTTATTTACAGGTAGTGCCCCACAAGAGGCAGGCTGCTCCCTGGAAATTAACTGCTTAGGTTACAGGCATCTTTCAGCTAACGTCACTAAATAGATCACATGAAAGATCTGATGCCATTTGATTGCTCAATTACAACATTTAGAATCAACTCGATTAGAATGATTACTCACATTCCCAAACACATTTGAAGCACATTTTTCGATAAACCTTAACTCCGCTTTGTTTGTCATTCATTCTATTAGCCAAATAAATTAATGAATACTGATCCCAGTTTTAAGAATTGCTTTGTTTCACCTCTCAAACATTTCCGAACTTGAGATGAAAATCTGAGACGAGCAATGCTTGTGAACTGGCTGATTTTTAGGAAACATTCCCATAAAGCTACTAAAAGAAAATAAATAAAATGAAAGCATAACCCTAAGCAGATGAGCTACTGATATTATTGTACCGACTTTTCTTGCACAAGAAAACTAGAAATCATCATAAAAGAACACCTCTGTGATATAATTCGGACACTGTTGGTCTCTGTACTCGGTACCTGGCAACGCTTTCCTTTCTAAGCCGGCATCCTTAGAGCTTCATTTCTCACCTGGAGGATTTCCTGACGCAGGAGGGGTTTCACCTCTTCCTGCCTGCTGTGATATAACGCTACCACTTTTGTAATTTAAAATTTAACTTAAAACAAACCTCAAAAATGTCATCTCCTGACTCACCTTCTACCTGGCAGTCCTGTCAAACCTGAACTTTTCCCAACTCTTCTCCCATGTATCTAAGGGACACTTCTTGTAAACCTATTAAGTTGAGATGAAAGAGGTGGCGTTTACTGAACCAAAAGGATGCTGTTCCTTCTTTGTTTTACCTAGGTAATACGCACTGTCGAAGCAACAGCACCACCGTCCAAGCTGCAATATCCGAGTAACAGGCACGATGAAGACTGTTTTCACCTACATTATTTTTGTCACTCTGTTCTACTTTCAATTTTCAATATTTCATGAAGGAAAATTAGATTCAGACATGCGACCTGTCCTTGATACGCTTATCACATTTCAGTTCTCAGCAGATCCGTTCTTCATAAGTACGATCACATTCCTACTTAGCAGCAGTACTAGCAGCATTAAAGCTTGTTTTAACCATTTCCATGGACTAACATTTTGTAACCAAGAACCTTCAACCTGCTGGTTTTCACAACATGAACAGGCTGTTACAGAAAACGAGGCAAAGGTTAGTGATTTCTTCCAAACGCCAACTTGGCGGTGCTACGCCTCAAACGCAGAGGTGCCTACCACCAAAGGCTACTTCACCAGCCTGAGAATATACTGCATCACATGCAAAACAAATTGAAAGATTACACTTCACACTGAAATCAGCCCTCTAGATTTCCTGCCTTCTGTGCTAAAGACAAGGTTTGTAGCATGCTTTTAACTAAAGCTGCTTAACACTGTCCTTTATAAAACCTGTTTCAAATCACTGTCAAGATACAGATGTGTGGATCTAAGTTTTACATATGCTATTTCCTCTGGCTACACTTTTATTTCAGAACATTCAATACATATAACAAAGCTTCTTGCCAAATGTTTTAAAAAAACAAGAAAACACTCGCTTCTCTGCAGAACTCTCACAAATCCCTCATCTGAAGCCATTCTAGGGAGTGAGAACTGTGGCCAAAGCATTTACCTTTTCCTTCAACACCTAGATTACCAATGAAACCTGGCTAGCTTTTTTGTTTTTTTAACTCAGAAGCATGTTAAGAACAGCCACACAACGGAGTTTTGCAGAAGCTGGCTTCCAAATTACTTGAACTACACTAGTTTTTTTAACAGTAAGTTGCCCCTTCAACTCTTCCCCATTAAAACACATCACATAAAACCAAGAAATTAATCTAGTACAACCCTCTTACTGACCTTAGTCTCTGCAACATTTACCCTACTCTGTTAAGGCTAGAAAAATCTATGTACGAAGATCTGTAACGATTTTAATCATACTAAATAAGAAAACGCAGTCATACCTGGGATCAAAGAGGAAAACAGAAGATTCTAAGCACCAGCTCCCATTCTCCCTCCCTTTTTTCTCTCCACGTGATTTTAATGTGTATTCGCTGTAGTTTAGCTTTCTCTTTTACACATGAATGAAAACCTCACAGGCGTCACCATAAAAACCACTGACTAAACACAAACACTACAGTCCTGCACTTAATGTCAGCTGCTGAACGTCCTTCAACGAGAAAGCACATTCCCAGCGAAAGCATGATTTTCTCACAGGAGCAGACAGCATGAGTATTGCAAGAAGAGGGTAAGTATTCTAATCACAGTGACAACTTGGAGTACAGTGCCACTTCCTGTGAGAAAAATCCTCTTGCAAGGAATAAAACTGCTTTTAAATTAAAAATAAAAAATAAAACCCAAACCAGTGGAAACTATAGAACACCATTATACAGTTGTTCTTGTGTGGTTACTGAAAAACAGGCAAGAGTACCAAACTCCAGTCCCTGCAAAGAACTCCTAATATTCCATCGACTCCAGCTGCTTTTCCTCTAGTTGGCTCCAAAGCAGGAAAACCACCAGCCTAAATGAATCAAACTGTTATGTCAAAGCATTATTTGTTCATTTTTTCAATGTAGACCCTGGGTTCACAGTCAGCCACTCTAAGCCAGTGAAGGAAACGAGTCCTTACTGGCCGTGTGTTATCATCACCTCCCTTGCGCCAGCACTCCCAATTGTGCAGCCACACAGCCAGTTGGGTCTCATTACTGAGAACAAATCCTGCAAAAAAAAAAAAAAAAAAAAAAA